>ERZ795051.142-NODE-142-length-111575-cov-23.441723_pt1 | contig 111575 bp, 98 predicted proteins | sample MGYA00375135_ERZ795051 | MGnify/ENA primary metagenome ERZ795051 (study PRJEB30180, sample SAMN05720222) | activated sludge metagenome | isolation source: Anaerobic digester | place: Japan | collected 2015-05-26 ... | reverse complement strand
CACACCCTCTCGCAGCAAGCTGCGGGGAATTGAACCCTAAAAGAGATTAAAAAATGAAAAAAAGGTTATACAAAATCGCCACAGACTCATTGGCAGAACTCTCATGTGGGAATTTGAGAAAATTCGAAACGAATCATCATGCAGGGCAGTGCATTCCCCCGGGATCTTTGACAAGGCGGGATGAAGGCATATATTTATACTGTACCACAATCGGTATGATTGAAATGGAGAGAAAAAGGGGGTAAAGGGTCTGCATGGCGAGACGAATCCTGCATCACACTCCCGGAGGATACAAGGAGATGAAACACGTATCGAGCATGGTCCGATATCTCGTGATATTCCTGGCCCTCACGCTATTTGCGGCTGGATGCGCCACCGCTCCGGTGACCGGCAGATCCCAGCTGCTGCTCGTACCCGAGCAGCAGGAAATAGCCCTGGGGCTTGAGGCCTACCAGCAGATCCTGGCACAGGAAAAGATATCACAAGACCCCCAGATAAACGCCATGGTGAAGCGGGTGGGCTCCCGGATAGCTGCGGTCTCCGGCCAGACGGATTATAACTGGGAGTTCACGGTCATACAGGACGACGAAACTGCCAACGCCTTTGCCCTTCCCGGTGGAAAGGTGGCGGTGTATACCGGTCTCCTTCCCTATACGAAAACTGAATCAGGGCTGGCATTCGTCATGGCCCATGAGGTCGGTCATGCCATCGCCCGCCACGGCGGTGAGAGGATGAGCCAGCAGCTGCTCCTGCAGCTCGGCCAGCAGGGCCTCAATGCAGCAATTGCCAACAAAAGCCCGACAGCGATCCAGGCGCTGAACCTGGGTTATGGGATTGCCGGCACGGTGGGGGTCGTGTTGCCCTTCAGCCGGAGACAGGAGTACGAGGCCGACCAGATCGGACTGGTCCTCATGGCCAAGGCGGGGTACGATCCGAGAGAGGCCGCGGGTTTTTTCCAGCGGATGATGAGCGCCTCCGACAAGCCGTCGCCGCCGGAGTTCCTCTCAACTCACCCAGCAGATCAGGCCCGGATCGAGGCCATCAATAGGATGATCCCCGAGGCCATGCAGTATTATCGGAAATAGCATCTCTCCCGGCCGTAAGGTTGCCGGCCTGATCGAAAGCAGATGCCCGGCCTCCTGCAGCGGCACCAGAGGCGCGCAGGAGGTTTTTATGGTTAACACCTTCAATCGAAAAACGCCTGCCCGCAGGCTCCATCCCCCACGCGGCATGGCGAATTTCCGGTAAAGAAACCGTTTTATCTCTCCTTTGACAAAAAGCAATGCGATGAGTTATAGGAAGAGCTTATAGTTTTACTTTACGCTTAAAAGGAGCTCCAGATGGAAATAAAAATCGGTGAGATCGCAAAGAGAAGCGGTGTCCCGCCGTCTACCATCCGCTACTATGTGAGGCAGGGCCTGCTCCCCGAGCCCACCAAGGTCAACAAGAGCATGGCGTATTACGACGAAAGGTGTGTGGAGAGGATTCAGACCATCCGATATCTGCAGGAGACAAAATATTTTCCCCTCTCGGTCATCCGGAACATCTTGAGAAGGATGGACAAGGGTTTGAGCCTCGAAGAAGCCGAAGCCATCGAAGACGCCGTGTTCGGTGTGTCGTCGGAGGCAGACAATGTCATGGTCGAAAAGAGCAAGTTCCTCGAGCAGACCGGACTCACCGATGAGCAGCTCCAGCTGGCGCAGAAGACCGGCCTGCTGATGCCTTATATGCAGGAAAAGGGCAAGGTGCTCTACGACCAGGAGGATATCCGCTTTGCGCGCGATATCCTCAAAAGGATCATGGACTACGGGCTGGATATCAGGAAACTGGATTTCTATGTCCGGCTCGGCAACGAGATCATCGATCATGAGCTCAGACTTAGGCGGGATGCCGTGCATGGAACGTCCGCCAAGGAGAACATCCGCATCACCACCGAGATTTCGCGGGTTGCGGAGTTCCTGAGAGGCTACATCCTCAAGCGCCTCTTCCAGAGGAGGATTCAGAGCACCATTCAGAAAAGCCTGCAGAAGTGACGCACCCTTTTCCGGGCAGGCCGGATACGCCGGGAAAGCAGGTTATCCTGGAATGATATTCCATTCCCCATCATGATTGTGGAAATGTTTTTCCGTCCGCCTCGGTCCTGCCTGCGGGTTTCCGGGGTAACCTGCCGAATTTATGGCCGTTCACTTCCAGCACGATTTTTGCTATGCTGTAACAGCGTAACAGCGGGAATGCGGCCTGTTGGTCCGGCGGTCCTTTCTGAACCGGAGCGAGCAGCGCAACCGGGGAAGATGCTTCCGGATCTTAACATAAGCCGCGCACAGGTAGCGGCCCGGGAGGAATCCGGTGCTCCATAACCGGCGGCCGCCATGAATAGAATTTTTGTTCTGAATCGTGAGGAGGATACAGTGATGAGGAACAGATCATTCCGGTCATACCTGGAAATTCTTCTTATCGCGGGCGTTGCCGGCCTTATCTTCAGCTGCTCCAGCGGCGGAGGGTCGGGGGGAGGATCCGAAGGAGAGCCGGAAGAGACTGCTCCCGCCCTCACGGCCTCGATAACCTCGCCTGCATACAAAACCGTTCAAACAGGGACTGCCGTCATATTCATGGGCTCTGTGTCCGGGGGCGTTAAGCCCTACACCTATCACTGGGATTTCGACGGCGCTGCAGAACCATCCGACCTCCAGAATCCCCGAGAGGTGATCTTCACCGAGAACCGCATCCATACCGTGACCTTCACGGTTCACGACAGTGCAAAAAATATGGCCCGAGATTCCATGAGCATTACCGTCACTGCCGGTCAGCAGGACGATCAGAACTTCAACGCGAGCATCCTTTCCCCCTCAAAAGACATCTCTGTGGAAATCGGGAAAAGCTGCGATTTTAAGGCAGCCGTGTCGGGCGGCACCGGGCCCTTCACCTTCAACTGGAACTTTGCGGGTGCAGCCCGTCCCGCCACCACGGAGGGCGACACCCCTCCTGAACAGACCATCACCTTCAACAAACTGGGCACCTATCAGGTCACCTTCAGCGCCTTAGATTCACGGGACAATGCAGCAGACGCCACGGTCAACGTCACGGTGGCGGATTATGTCGACACGCCGCCTGTGATTCAGTTCATTTCTCCCCAGAACAACACGGTAATCAGCCCCGGAGATTCCCTGGAATTCCAAATCAAGATGCTGGGCGGGAACGCACCGTTCACCTTTGATCTCACTTTCCCAGACGGGGTGGCCAGAAACTACCATCTGGAAAACGCCACCGAGCCCCCTTGCCCATCGGTCACCTTCAATAAATCAGGGACCCACGAGGTGGTCCTCACGGCCACGGACATTGATGGCGAAACAGGCTCTGCATCAGTGATCGTGCGCGTGCAGTGATCGCGCGGGTTCAGAGAGCTGCTGTTGCCTGAGGTGGATTTCCGCTCCCAAAGCACGCAGACAACCTTCTCTCTGAACGGCCTGCCCGCTCGGCCCTTCCCCGGAATCTCGCCTTATCAACCGCGCAGGACCTGCTTCGGCCAGGGGCTTCGGGTGGGCACTTCCCTTCCCCGGAGTAGGAAAGGATTTTCCATTCTTTTAAGCCCATGACCGGCAGGATGCTGATAAGTGATTGATATATCAAAGGGTGGATCGTTGCATGATTTTTGCTAATCATTTTGAAATGATTATCTATTTTCTTATCCTGACACGGATGGACCGGATAGAGCAGGATAAGTTCCGGTCAGCGGGAGGGTATTGATAGGTGTAGTGTGTTTTATTGTCAGTAGTTGAGGTATTTTATCCGTCCTTCTCCAGATAGGGCATATGGAGAAGGATTTTTTCCTTTTTTAAAATGGCTGCCATGCGACAGGAGGGGGAATGAGATCGATCAGGGTTTTCCAGATCATAGCAGCGTACTGTGTCCTGGTTTTCGCTCTGGCCGGGTGCGGCGGCGGAGGCGGAGCGATCTCAACACCTGCGGACGTCCAGGAGGGGAGTTTTATTGACAGCCCCGTCTGCGGGCTCCAATACGAGACACTCCGATGGAGCGGCATTACGACACAAGACGGCACATTCAATTTCCAGCCGGGAGAAACCGTGACCTTCTCCATCGGCAACGTCGTCCTCGGCTCCACCCAGGCAAAGAGATTCGTCACCCCCATCGATCTGGTTCCCGGGGCAACAGATCTCAGGGATCTATCCGCGGAGAATATCCCCGTGGTGAACATCTGCCGCTTTCTCCAATCGCTTGACGAAGACAATGACCCGGAAAACGGCATCACCATCACTCCAGAAACCCGTGATTTCCTGCAGGGCTTTTCCGTGAATTTCACCGACCCCGAGTTTGAGCAGAACCCGGAAGTACAGAGGCTGTTCGAAGAGCTCAACCTGCAGTGCATTTTCGAGGAGGAGCGGTTTCTGGTTCCTGAAGAGTCCGCAATAATCCACTTCGAAGAAACCCTCATTGAGATCGAGGGCATCCTGGCTGAAGAAGCAAACCAGCCGCTTTTAGCGATCATCGAAAAGCCGCAGTGGAACGTGCTTCTCATACTCGGGCAGTCGATCCAGCTTGAAGGGCTGGCAACCGGGGGCACCCCCCCCTACTCGTATGCCTGGAACGTGGGCGATGAGACAAACTTCTCGCTTGCTGAAGACCCCGGCCTCATCTCATTCTACAACACAGGAAACTTCCCGGTGGTCTTCACCGTCACGGACGCGGAAAACGCCACGGCCAGCGACTATGGGCTCGTAACCGTCATCGACGGCGAGGAGTACGGCCCCATCCCCAGCAAGGATGAACACGCTGAGGCGCGCTTCGTCAACGCCGGGAACGTGATCAGGGTCCCCCTGCACCAGGAGGTCCGCCTGAAGGCGGAGATCATCCGGGGCAACCCCCCATTCCACTATTTCTGGTCCTATCCGGAAGCCGCGATATTCTCCCCTTCCACCAATCCTCTGGAGGCCTTCTTCCGGTTCCGTTCTACCGGGAGATATCTCATCTCGTTCACGGTGGTGGATTCCTGGAACCAGGATGACTGGACCTGCAGCGTTATGGTGATCGTAGAATCTCCTTCAGCAAATGCTCCGGAGGGCTAGCCTGCGGCTTCCATGGGATCGAAGTGATTGCCCTGAACGTCAATGCCATTGATCAAAAATACAGGCCCTCCTCTCCGTGCACGGCTCTCACTGGAGAGAGGAGGTGAAGGTTCCGGACATTCAGGGCAGTATGATCAGACACGCCGGAAAGACCCGATTGCTCAAGTCTTCCCGGAAAGGGCACAGGCCATGCGATCTGACCACATATCAGCCTTTCACATGCATGACGGCAGGAAAATCACCTTCGGTGAGAACATCTAACATCCCCATCAGCGACACTACTTCCGGTTCATTGGGAGCATTGACGAGCAACAAGGGAATGAAACATGGCTGCCTGGAGAAAACATCCCTTGACAAGGATTGTATAACCTTGTAGTTTAACTTTAATCTTTAGATTGATTATCGGGCTGCCGAGATGGAGCCGTGAAGGAAAACACGAATCCTTAAAAAAGGAGTCAGGTATGAAAACACGGATTACTGAGATGTTAGGCATCGAGCACCCCATCGTGCTTTCAGGAATGAGCTGGATCAGCGTGCCCAAGATGGTGGCGGCCGTGTCCAATGCCGGCGGGCTCGGCATCCTGGCCACGGGCCCCCTTGATGCGGACCAGACCAGAAAGGCTATCAGAGAGATCAAGCGGCTCACCAACAAGCCTTTCGGGACCAATGCCACCCTCCTCTTTCCAGGCGCTTCTGAAAACGCGCAGGTAGCGCTCGAAGAAAAGGTGCCGGTCATCAATTTCTCTCTGGGCAAGGGCGACTGGATCGTCAAGGCAGCCCACGAGTACGGAGGCAAGGTGATCGCCACAGTGGTGAATCACAAGCATGCCAAGAGGGCCCAGGACTACGGCTGCGACGCCCTACTGGTGACCGGACACGAGGCTGCGGCCCACGGCGGTGATGCAACCACATTCTGCCTGATTCCCAGTATCGCCAGTGCCGTGAACATCCCGATCATCGCAGCCGGAGGCATTGCCGACGGGAGAGGCCTGGCTGCGGCACTCGCACTGGGGGCGGACGGCGCGGCCATGGGGACCCGCCTGATGACCACCCAGGAAAGCCCGCTCCACCAGAACTACAAGAACCTTTCCATTGAGAAGGACATAAACGATACCGTATATTCCACCCGGTTCGACGGCCTGGGATGCCGCGTGCTTGACACAAGGGCCGCGCGGAAGGCCATCAGGGAAGGCCTGAACCTCAAGAAGATGCTCGAGGCGATCCCCAACTCGAGGGAAATCGCCCGCCAGCTTCATCTCCCCTATTTCAAGCTCTTTATCGGCGTGCTGGCCTCGGGTTGGAAAAACGCCATGCAGCTCGCATACATGGCAAATGCCTTCAAGGCGATCCGAATAGCCACAGAGGACGGCGATCTGACCGAGGGCGTGCTTCCCGTCGGCCAGGTGACCGGGCTGATCAAGGACAACCCCACGGTTGCCGAGGTCATCGAACGGGTGGTGCGTGAGGCTGAGGAGATTGCGAAGGACCTTGCTAAGAAGGCAAAGAACACCAATGCCGGCGCCCCCAAGGCTGAAAAGGCGCCTGTCAGGAAGACTTCAAAGCCGGCTTCCAGAAAGCCGCGTTCTCCAAAGAAGGAACCGGCCGCTGCCAAGTCAGCCGGCGAATAATTTTTCTCCAAGTCTCGAAAGGCGGTTCTGCAGCCGTGCAGAACCGCCTTTTCGTCATCACGGACATTTTTCTCACAGGCCCTTTCCTCCGGGCCCCAGAATCACGGAGCATCCGGTCCAGCCTGCACAAGACCCTCTGTCCAGGAAGAATCCTGCACGGCAAAACAGGAGGACCTTTGGGGGTATGCCGTAGAGCGCTATTTCACCAGGCTCATGGCCTTTTTCAGGTGCGCCACTGCCTCGTCGTGCATGGTTTCCAGCAGCTTCCGGCAGCTCATGATCTCCCGGATATGGCCGATGGACTGTCCCACCATCAGAGGCGCGTTCTCCACCTGCCCCTGCTCCCATGCATCCTTTATCCGCTGGCCCGAGATGAGCGGGATCAGCTGTTCGAGTCCTCCTCCGCTCTTCTCGATCTCGAGGACCTCATTGATGACCTGGTTTTTCAGGGCCCTTCCCTGCAGTCCGATGCTCTTGCAGAACAAGGTGGTTTCGAATTCCTGCCTTGCGATGAGCTCCTTCTTGATATTCTCGTGAACCGCGCATTCCTCGGTCGCGATGAACCTGCTCGCCATCATCACGCCCTGGGCGCCCAGGGTGAGCGCGGCCGCCAGTGACCTCCCGTCGGATATGCCGCCCACCGTCACCACGGGTATCTTTACTGAATCAACGATCCTGGGGGTGAGGACCATGGTGGTCACATCATCGTCAAGGGGATGCCCGCCCTCCTCGAAACCGGCGGCATATACGCCGTCATATCCGACCTTTTCCGCATGCATGGCGTGCCGGACCGAACCTACCTTGTGGAAGAGCCTCACCCCTGCATCCTTGAGCGCGGCAATCCCTTCTTTGCCTATCACCTTGTCGAGCGGGCTGCCCGAGACTTCGATACCTGCCACCCGCTCCTCTGCACATACCCGGACATACATCCTGTGGTGCTCTGCGGTGATCCGTATGGAGGGCAGCAGGGTCAGCCCGATCATGAAGGGCTTGTCGGTGCGTGCCTTCACCTCTCGGATGGCTGCCCGAAAATCATCCTCTGTCTCGTAATTGCCGGCCGTCAGGTTCCCCATGCCCCCAGCCTCGGATATGGCGGCGCAGAGGTCGGGCTTGCACAGCCACATCATGGCCCCGCAGATAACAGGATACCGGATCCCAAACATCTCGGTGATTGCGGTCTGTATCATGATTTCCTCCTTGGATAATTTCTCATCAACGTATAATGTTAAAGTTAAACTTTAAGCTTTAAGTAAACCTTTCACAATCCCTTGTCAACAACTATCTCCTGCCGGCACACCAAAAGGTATGATCGAAAAAGAGATTTCCCATGCTCCACCTTGTTCTTTTTCCATGCCTGTGATAGGAGATACGAGCTAATTCGTATGTAAGGAGATATACCGTGAAGTACCGTTTTCATGCATATGATTATCTTGTCTATCTCATCAGCTATGTGTTTTTTGCCCTTTTCGTAGCCGATGCCGGAAACGCACTGCCCTTTCCCGAGCCGGTTGATCTCCCCTCCTGGGTCTACCTCGTTATCGCGGTTCTCTTGAACCTGTGGGTTCTCCCGATACCCGGAATCCACCCGAGGAGCGTCCCCGAACAGGAAGGGGCCCATCGCCCGGAAGAGATCGCGGCCAAGCCCGGGGAAAAGGCGATTCCCAAGCCGGCGGCTCCGCCCGCGCCCTCCCCCCGCGAGAAGCTGGAGAAGGGCCTCTCCAAGACACACAAGGGGTTCGTCGAGAGGCTATCATCCGTGTTCAGACGCTCCAGGGCTATCGATGAAAACCTCCTCACCGAGCTTGAAGAGACCCTTGTGGGCACAGACATTGGGGTGAGGACCGCCTATGCCATCTTCGAGCACGTCCAAAAGAACGCCGGGAAGATCAGCACCGCCGAGCAGGCCATGGATTCCATCAGGACCGAGATCGCTTCCATCCTGGAGAAGCGGGAGGCTCCTCTCATCATTCCCGAAGACGTGAAGCCCTTTGTGATCATGGTCACCGGCGTCAACGGGTCGGGCAAGACCACGACCATCGCGAAGATCGCTCACCGGCTGAAAACCGAGGGCAAATCGGTCGTCATCGCATCGGGCGACACCTTCCGGGCCGCAGCCATCGAGCAGCTCGAGCACTGGGCACAGCGGGTCGGCGCCGATTTCATCAAATCGCACGAGGGTGCAGACCCTTCGTCCGTCGCCTTTGACGGACTTTCGGCAGCCATGTCACGGGGCCACGACGTCCTGATCATCGATACGGCCGGGCGTCTCCACACCAAGGAAAACCTCATGGACGAGCTCAAGAAGACCAAACGGGTCCTCGACAAGAAGCTGTCAGGCGCCCCTCACGAGATTCTGCTTGTCTTGGACGCCACAATCGGGCAGAATGCCATTGAACAGACCAGACAGTTCGATCGTGCCCTGGACGTGACCGGCATCGCCATGACCAAGCTCGACGGGTCGTCCAAAGGCGGTGTGATTGTCGGAATCGCCAACGAGTTCGAGATCCCTATCCGATATATCGGTGTCGGAGAAGATATGGACGATTTGCAGCAGTTCAATGCGCAAAACTTCGTAAATGCTCTTTTTCTTGACAATTAATTGATTTTTCCTCATAGTATCCCAATGCTGAAGATCGACCAGGACAAGCTGGCTTCCATTTTTGACGCCATGGGCACCAAGACCATCATGGTCATCGGAGATCTCATGCTCGATCACTATATCTGGGGCAAGGTGGAGAGGATCTCGCCCGAGGCCCCGGTGCCCGTGGTGGAGGTGCACGAGGAAAAGTACAAGCTCGGCGGTGCCGGGAACGTGGCCAACAACCTCCTGAGCCTCGGGGCGTCGGTGATCATGAGCGGGGTGAAGGGCATGGACGCCCACGGCGACATCCTGATCGACATCCTGAACCAGTCGGGCATCCCTACCTCCAAGATCCTGTCCGACCCCGGCAAGGGGACCATCGTCAAGACCCGGGTCATCGCCCACACCCAGCAGGTCGTCCGGCTCGACCGCGAAAACCGGTCGACCATTCCCGATCATATCAGGGATGAGATGATCCGTGAGGTTCGTGACTGCATACAGGCCGTAGATGCCATCATCATCTCCGACTACGCAAAGGGCGTGGTGAGCCGGGAGCTCATCAGAGAGGTGGTGAATCTCACCAGGGGAAACGGCGTGATCGTCTGTGTGGACCCCAAGGAGCGGAACTTTCCCTTCTACAAGAACATCGACGTCATCACCCCCAACATCAAAGAGCTGAGCTTCGGCGCCGGGATCAAGATCGAGTCGGATCAGGATATCATCGAGGCGGCCAGGAGGATCAAATCGGCCCTTGCGTGCGACACCGTGCTCGTCACCCGGGGAGAGCATGGTATGAGCCTCTTCGAAAAGGACAACGAGGCAGTGGACATTCCCACGACCGCCCGGGCCGTGTACGATGTGACCGGGGCCGGTGATACGGTCATCGCATGCTTTACCCTTGCCCTTGTCTCGGGGGCCAGTCCACGGGAGGCAGCGATCATAGCCAACACCGCCGCAGGCCTGGTGGTGGCGGAAGTGGGCGCGGCGAGCGTACCATGGGAAAAACTCTATCGGATATGCAGGGAGGAAATCGGTGGGCGTACCAGCTACTCCCTGTGATGTCATGCTCTTCTGCAGTGTTCTCTTCCACGATGCCGACCCTGCGGGGAAGGCGATCGTTGCGCTCAAGGACATCTATGGCGAGGCGATTTACGAGTCCGATCCTATGCCCTTCGATTTCACCACGTATTATGAAGGCGAACTGGGCTCACCGTTATACCGCATCCTCATAGCCTTCCACGATCTGGTGCCCAGAGACAGCCTCCCAGCCTCGAAGCTGAAATCGAACGCCATCGAGGAGACCTTTACGGTCAGAGGGAAGAGGTCGGTCAATCTCGATCCGGGCATCTTAAGCCTGGAGAACATCTGCCTTGCCACCACCAAGCCCTACAGCCATCGCATCTATCTGGGAAGCGGCATCTGGGGAGAGGTGACCCTTATGTATCAAAAAGATTCGTACCGGGCCCTGCCGTGGACCTATCCGGACTATGCATCATCAGGGATGATCAAGATCTTCAATTCGCTCAGAGAACAGTACAAGGAGAAATCACGATGCCGCGGAGCATGACAGGGTTCGGCCAGGCTGACCGGAACGGCTATCATATCGAGGTCAAGGGGGTCAATCACCGGTACCGGGATATCAGAGTACGGGTTCCAAAAGACCTCTCGCCTTTCGAGATACCAGCGCGAGACCTCGTTCAAGAACACGTGACCAGGGGCAAGGTCGAGGTGAACATCACCCGCAGCATGTCTACCGGTGTTCAGGAGAGGCTCGCCGTGAACTGGGATCTCGCCCGGATCTACTCCGAGGATCTCAGCCGCATGGCCCGGGAATTCGGCGGAGAGGTGACCTTCCGGGACATCCTGATGCTTCCCGGAGTCCTGGGAGAGAACGCCCGCGACATCGAAGAACTGTGGCCTCCCTTACGTGAGGGCATCGATGAGGCCCTCACCTCCTTCACCGCGGCAAAGGCTGAGGAAGGAAGACGCCTCAAGGCCGATATCTCCAAGCGGCTCGAATCACTCGTCCGGATGCACGAAGACATGAAGCAGGCCGCCCAGGGCATGGTGGACATCTTTCGCGAAAGGCTCCGGTCACGGCTGCAGGAGCTGCTCGGAGACAAGGCGGACAAGATAGACGAGTCGCGTATGGAACAGGAGATCGCACTGATGGCCGACCGGTCGGACATCACCGAGGAGCTCGTGAGGCTCCACAGTCACATCGCGTCCTTTCAGGGTGTTATCGACTCACCCGACCCTTCCATTGGCAGACGGCTCGACTTCATGCTCCAGGAGATTAACCGCGAGCTCAACACCATCGGCTCCAAGAGCCAGGTCATCACCCTGAGCCATATCGTGATCGAGGCAAAGGCCGAGGTGGAGAAGATACGCGAACAGGTCCAGAACATCGAATAACTACTCTAGTTTAGAGAGCACAATGAAAGGAGTGTTTTATGGGCAAGCATGATACGAAACTACTGAACATCGGATTCAACAACGGGGTTGTGGCTTCTCGGATCATTGCTATCGTAAACCCGTCATCTTCACCCATGAAACGTCTGAGAGAAGAGGCCAAGGAACGGGGCCAGCTCATCGACGCCACCCAGGGAAGGAAGACGAGGTCCATCATCATCACCGACAGCTCGCATATCATCCTCAGCGCCATCCAGGCCGAGACCATCTCCAACAGGCTTTCCGAAGGGAACGCCCCTAAGGAGAACTTCAAGGAAAAGGAAAAAGAATAGGGCAAAGGCAAGGGGGAAGGAGTTGAGGATCTTCATTTCCGGCCCCTCAGGGGTCGGCAAGTCCACCATCATCGCCGAGATCCTGAAGAGCAATCCGGATTTCGTGCTTTCTATATCATATACCACCCGGCCTCCCCGGCCCCGTGAGGTGGACGGAAGAGACTATTTCTTCGTCACAAACGAGGTCTTCGAAGAGATGAAGGTCAGAAACGAATTTCTCGAATGGGCACGGGTGCACGACAATCTCTACGGGACCTCGCTCTCGTGGATGGAGGACCGGGAGAGGCAGGGCAGGAACATCCTTCTGGATATCGACGTGCAGGGGGTCAGGCAGGCCCAGCAGAAAAACTCGCCGGGCGTCTACATCTTCATCCTTCCTCCAAGTATCGAGGAGCTTGCCAGGCGCCTCGCCAGGCGGGGCACCGAGGACGACGAGTCCTTGCGCATCCGGCTGAAGAACGCCAAGAGCGAGCTCAAGTCGTGGGACATGTACGACTACCTCGTGGTGAACGATGATATTGCCAGGGCGATTCAGGATGTTCAGAGCATTATCAATGCGTCGCGGTGTGCGCGCGATGAAATCATAGAGAAGGTTCCATGGCTGCGAGAGATCGAATAATCTTCGCCCTGGATGTGGGCGATCTGGATTCCGCGAGGAAATGGGTAGAGAAAATCGGCTCCCACGTCGGATGGTTCAAGGTGGGCCTCGAGCTCTTCAGCGCGGCAGGCCCTGCAGTGGTTGATCTGATCACCTCTTCGGGACTCAAGTGTTTTCTCGACCTGAAGTTTCATGACATTCCCAACACGGTCGCCGGGGCGGTGAGGTCTGCGGTGAGGCTCAAGGCGCACATGATGACCATTCACATCTCCGGAGGCCGGGAGATGATCAGGGCGGCGCTTGCGGCGGCGCGCGAGGAGTCGGAGTCGCTGAACATACCGAAGCCCCGGATCATCGGGGTGAGCGTGCTTACCTCCCTGGGCCGGGACGACCTTCCCGGCCTGGGGATCGCCAGGCCTTTGCAGGAACAGGTGAGCGGCCTGGTGGAGCTCGCCTGCAGGGAAGGCATCGACGGGATCGTATGCTCGCCTGCCGACCTTCCCTTTGTCCGGCCCAGGGTCCCGGAGCCGGCCGTGATCATCACCCCGGGCATCAGGCCGGGGTGGTCGGAAAAAGGCGATCAGAAGCGGATCGCAACCCCGGAGAACGCCATAAGGGACGGGGCGGATCTCATGGTTATCGGCAGGCCCATCAGCCAGGCCAAGGACCCTGTCCAGGCCATCGAGATGATCGTTCGGGAGATCGAGTCGGCCCTCCGCTGATCCTGGTCCTGAGCTGTCCATGCTCACCGCATCGAATCCAGCCGGCCATGCATACCGGCCCAGGGTGATATCTGTTGACCCTGCGTTTTTTATCTCCTATTCTTTTCTGACTGTGTCTATCCGTGTATGTGCAGGAATATACCGTTCGCGCAGGCTCGAATGCCCGGCAAAAGGGGTGCGTCCCACCACCGACCGGGTGAAGCAGGCGATATTCTCAACCCTGCCCGTGGATCTGGACAATGCTTCTGTCCTGGATCTGTTCGCAGGGTGCGGGAGCCTCGGGATCGAGGCCCTGAGCAGGGGCGCTCAGAGAGTAACCTTTGTTGACTCATCCTTCCGGAGCATCCGGGCCATTGAGAAGAACATCGATTCTCTCAAGGCCGGAGAGCACGCGAGGATCATACGCTCCGAGGCAGGTGCGTTCGTGAGGGGCTGCACGGAAGAGTTCGATGTGATTTTCATGGATCCTCCGTATGATAAAGGTCTTGCGTCAGAAATGGCGCCTCATGTATATAGGCTCGTGAAATCCGGAGGCGTCCTGGTAGTCGAGCACTCACCCGATGAGGCGATACCCGTTCAGCCGTGGAAAACTAGGACCTATGGAGATACCATGATCACGTATTGCATAAAGGGGGCGTCATGACCAAGAGAGTTGCCGTCTGTCCCGGATCGTTCGATCCCATTACCAACGGCCACCTGGATATCGTGTATCGAGGTCTGTGCGTCTTCGACAAGGTGATCATTGCCGTGGGTCACAATCCCCTGAAAAAAGACCTCTTCACAACGGAAGAAAAGCTCGAGATGATCAGGGAGTCAGTGGGCGACGATCCGCGGATCGGCGTAGACGTCTTCGAAGGGCTGCTCGTGGACTATCTCCAGACAGTCGGAGCATGCGCCATCCTGCGGGGTCTGCGGGTGGTGTCCGACTTCGAGATGGAGCTGCAGCTCGCCCTCATGAACCGGCGCCTGTGCAGCAAGGTCGAGACCTTTTTCCTGATGACCGACTACAACAACCTGTTCGTGAGCTCAACCATTGTCAAGGCCACGGCCGCGGCCGGAGGATCGGTGGAAGGGCTCGTTCCGGAACCTGCTCTCGACAAGCTCCGTGAAAAATTCCCGAAAATGACCACATAACTCTGATTTTGCAGCGAGGAGGGAAAAGCATGAAGATCTCTCAGGTCGTATCCAAGATTCCCGGATCTCCTACCCTGGCGCTCACCGCGAAGGTGAAGCAGCTCAGGGCCCAAGGCAAGAATGTCATCGGTTTTGGTGCCGGGGAGCCTGATTTCGATACGCCCGATCCCATAAAGGCATCCGCTATAGAGGCTCTGAGAAGAGGCGCGACCAAGTACACTCCTGTGGATGGACTGCCCGAGCTCAAGGATGCCATATGTGCGAATGTATATACCGATTACGGTCTGAAGGTATTGCCTGAGAACGTCATTGTCTCATGCGGCGCCAAGCACAGCCTCTACAACCTCTTCCTTACCCTGTTCGAGGGGGGTGACGAAGTGCTCGTCCCGGCCCCGTACTGGGTCTCGTATCCCCCCATGATCGAGCTCACCGGGGCAAAGGCGGTGATCATCGACACCCGCTCAAACGGCATGCAGCTCACTGCTGACATGGTCAAAGAGGCGATTACACCCCGCTCTCGGGGCATCGTGCTGAATTCGCCGTCGAACCCTACTGGCATGGTCTTCGACCCCAGGGAACTGGAAAAGATCGCTGCGCTGTGTGTGGAGAACGACATGGTGATCATCTCGGACGACATCTACCGTAAGATCATCTTCGATAATGCCGAGTTCTTCTCCGTGGCGACCATCTCCCCCGAAGTGGCCAGGCGCACCTTTATTGTCGATGGGATGTCCAAGACCTATGCCATGACAGGCTGGAGGATTGGATACTGCATCGGCGACAAAGACGTGATCAAGGCAATGGGCAGACTCCAGAGCCAGAGTACCTCCAACCCGACCAGCTTCGCGCAGGTGGGGGCCATCGCCTCGCTCACTGGAGACCAGTCCGCGGTGGAGGAGATGAGAAAGGTGTTCGAGAAACGCAGAGACCTCATCGTGTCCAAGCTCAGAGAGATCCCCGGGTTCGAGATCTCCCCGCCCCAAGGCTCGTTCTATTCCTTCCCTTCCATCAGGGGCTATATGGACCGGTTCGGCGGCTCAGCGGATCTTGCGGAGCACCTCATCACCAACGCGCTCGTGGCGGTCGTTCCGGGTGAGGGGTTCGGCGCGCCGGACCATATCCGGCTTTCGTTCGCCACCTCGGAGAAGAACATCATCGAAGGCGTAGACCGGATCAGGGAGGCACTGACCGCCCTGTAGAGGGGTTCGGGAAGACTGAAACAAGAGGACGTCACCCGCAGAATCAAGCACGCCTGAGATTGTGATACAAATCCTCACCCTCACTTGGAGGGCGGCGCTCCAGAAGATGGACCGCCCTCTGGACCGGGAGCAGGATCTATTGTGCGGATGCGATTGAAGGAAGCCTGACGGCGGACCGGCGGGATAGCCTTCCAGGAAATCCAGCCTTAAGAAAAGATATCGGGAATCCGATAAAACTCTTAGTATCTATTCCGGGGAGGAGCGTTCATGAGCATCAATTCCATGGGCTATGAGGCATACAGGAAGACCCAGATCCAGACTGCGGATCAGGGAAGCCTTATTCTGATGTGCTATGACGGGGCTATAAATTCTTTGAAGAAGGCCAGAGAGGCCCAGCAGGAACATGACTACCAGACCAGAGCTCATGCCCTTGGAAAGGCACAGAACATCCTGTGGGAGCTCACCAACAGCTTGAACCACAGTGCCGGAGAGATCGCGGACAACCTGGAATCGCTGTACAACTACATGATCCGCCGCATCGTGGACGCCGGGTACCATAACAGTATCGAACCAATAGACGAGGTGATTTCCTACCTCCAGGAACTCAAAGGATCATGGGAACAGATCATCAAAAAATCGTCCTGAGTCTCCTGAAGAAGTGGCAATCCCTGATTCAGGAACAGGGAACGTCCCTGTCTGAAGGCGATATGGAAAAATTCGAAAGGCTCACCCGGGACACCGCCGTGATCCAGGCCAGGCTGGATGATATCTTCTCGCGGCAGAAGCCGGCCAAGCTCAATAAAGAAACCATTGATCTGCTCAGGGAGATCGGGAGCCGCCATGCCGAGCTGCTCGAAGAACTCAAGAGGGGCGTCGACGAGATCTCCAACACCCTGGGTGATCTAAGGAGAACCAAGACTTCTCTGAAAGGCTACCGCCAGACAAAGGCGACCGGCCCCCGCTTCATGAACGAAATAACCTGATCTCCGCCAAACTCCTTGCATTGACAGATCATTCCGATTTGCATAGTGTATCCTACCATGCAGATAGTACTCGCGTCGGCCTCCCCCAGAAGGCGGGAGCTTTTCTCGTGGCTTGGTCTGAAGTTTGATGTGGTTGTTCCCGAGGTGGATGAGACCATTCAGCCGGGGGAGACCCCGGTTGAGTTCTGCGCCCGGATCAGCCGGGAAAAGGCCTGGTACGTTTCGTCGCGGATGCCTGAATCGCTCGTCATATCGGCGGACACCATCGTGGTCTCGGGCGGGAAAATCCTCGGGAAGCCTGTTGACGAGGCCCAGGCCCGCGAACATCTCAGAATTCTGAAAGGCTCAAGCCACGAGGTCTATACCGGATACGCGATCATCCAGGGTGAGGAGCGCGTGAGCAGGGTCATAAGAACCGTGGTGCATTTTCGTGACATGAGCCCGGAAGAGATCGACTGGTACATTTCAACGAAAGAGCCCATGGACAAGGCCGGGTCGTACGGCCTTCAGGGGATCGGGTCGCTCTTCATCAGCACGATCGAAGGGTCATACACAAATGTGATCGGACTCCCGCTGTCCGATCTCTATCACGATCTCAAAGGCTTTGGCATCACATTACATACTATTGAAGGAGGGTAGCGCGTGAGCAGGTATATCATGGCAATCGACCAGGGTACGACCGGGACGAGGATCATGCTGGTGGACCGCACGGGAAAGATCGCCTCCATGGCGTATTCCGAATTCCCCCAGATCTATCCCCAGGCAGGCTGGGTCGAGCACGACCCGGAGGTGATCTGGGATACGACCGTGAACATGATGAACCAGGCGCTGGAGAAGGTATCCGCCACCGGCTCGGATATCGTTGGAATCGGCATCACCAACCAGCGTGAAACCACGGTGCTGTGGGATCGCAGCACCTTAAAGCCCGTGCACAACGCCATCGTGTGGCAGTGCAGACGCAGCGCCCCCATCTGTGATGAGCTGAAGAGCAAAGGGTATAGCACCCTCTTTCAGGAGAAGACCGGGTTGATCATCGACGCCTATTTTTCCGGGACCAAGATCAGGTGGCTCCTCGACAGTGTCCCGGGATTGAGATCGCGCGCACAAGGCGGCGAGATCGCATTCGGCACCATCGACACCTGGCTCATCGCCAAGCTCACCGGCGGAAAGATCCATGTCACGGACTATACAAACGCTTCAAGAACCCTGCTCCTCAACATCCACGACAAGTGCTGGGACCAGGAGCTGCTCGATATTCTTGATATCCCCTCCGCTCTCCTGCCCGAGGTCGTGAACTCGGCACAGATCGTGGGCACGACCGACCCGTCGATCCTCGGCACCGAACTTCCCATTGCCGGCATCGCCGGAGATCAGCAGGCGGCGCTCTTCGGCCAGGGTTGCTTTGGTCAGGGCGAAGCAAAGAATACCTATGGGACCGGCTGCTTTCTCCTGCTCAATGTCGGAGACAAAAAGATCGAGCCAAGAAACGGCCTCATCCTCACGCTTGCCTGCAACGAGAACGGCAGACCCTGCTATGCCCTGGAAGGCTCGATCTTTATCGCAGGCGCGGTGGTGCAGTGGCTCAGAGACGGGCTGGGCCTGATTCAAAGCGCGGCCCAAAGCGGCGAGCTCGCCTCCAGCGTGGAAAACACGAACGGCGTGTACATGGTGCCCGCCTTTGCCGGCCTCGGCGCTCCGCACTGGGATATGTATGCCCGGGGCGCGATCCTGGGCATCACCCGGGGCACTACCCGGGCCCACGTGGTCCGCGCCGCCCTGGAGGGCATCGCCTACCAGGTGAAAGACCTGATCAGCGCCTTTGAAGAGTCCACGGGCGTCCCCTTTGCCGAGCTCAAGGTCGACGGAGGCGCGAGCCTGAACGATTTTCTCATGCAGTTCCAGGCGGATATCGCCGGATGCCCCATCGACCGCTCGAAGTATGTGGAGTCCACCGGCATGGGTGCCGCCTTTCTCGCGGGCATTGCAACCGGCTTCTGGAAACCGGGAGAGGAGATAAAGAACTTGAGGATCTCGGACAGGCGCTTTGTCCCAGGTCTTACCGCCCAGGAACGGCAGCGGCTCTATAACGGGTGGCTGGATGCGGTCAGCCGGGTGAAGGTGCAGTGATCGGATAAGGGTTCATGACATTCTTCGAATACATCGGCCGTATCGCCATCCGTCTGGTCGAGGAAATCGGCAGCCTTGCCATCTTCTGCTATGATTTTCTCTTCTGGCTGTTCAGACGTCCATTCTTTTTCAGGCAGCTCTTCAAGCAGATGGAGTTCATCGGCGTTCGGTCCGTGACCGTGGTCCTGCTCACCGGGATGTTCACGGGCATGGTGGGCGCGCTCCAGACCCACTACGGGTTCAGCCTTTTCGGAGCGGAGTCCCTGGTGGGCTCCACGACCGCGCTGGGTCTCCTGCGCGAGCTCGGTCCCGTGCTCGCGTCTCTCATGGTCACGGCCAGGGCGGGCTCGGCCATGACGGCCGAGATCGGCACCATGCGGGTGACCGAGCAGATCGACGCGCTGACCGTAATGGGAGTCAACCCGTTCCAGTATCTCGTCAATCCCCGCATCATCGCGGCGATCATCATGATGCCCATGCTCACCCTGGTCTTCGACAGCATCGGCATCGTGGGCTCCTACCTGGTGGGGGTGAAGTTTCTCGGCATCGATTCCGGGGTCTTCATGGCCAGGATCGTGGAGTATGTGGACTACGAAGACCTCTTCACCGGCCTTGTCAAGGCAACCTGTTTCGGAGTGATCCTCTCGGTAGTTGGTTGCTACAAGGGATTCACCACCACCGGAGGGGCGGAAGGGGTCGGGAAATCGACCACGAGTTCGGTGGTGATCTCATCGGTGAGCATCCTGATCGCCGACTATTTCCTGACCGCTGCCATGTACTAAAGACAGTTGCAGATCCTCTTCTCCGGCCGCTTTAAAGGCCCATGCCATTTATTCAGCGGGCTGCCTCCGCCGCCGGCTTCGACTTCCTCGACTCATCTTTCGGGACCGGGACGAGCATGGTAACGGCCCCGACCGGACACTCGGCCTCACAGAAGCCGCAACCGATACACGCCCTTTCATCCTTGAGCCGGGGATGCCCGTGTGGGTCCTTCGGCCCTTTTGCCTCTGACAGTTCAAGGCAGTTCGCAGGGCAGGCATCGATGCACATGGAGCACGACATGCATGTATCGCGGTCAAAGACCGGCCTTTTCCACTGGGAGCGCTTGACCATGACACAGATGCGGCCGAACCGGTCCTTCACTGCAGCGCTTGGACATATCCTGCCGCATGCGCCGCACTCGATGCAGAGATCCCCGTCGATCCGGTAAACGTCCTTCTTCTTTCCGGTGATGGCCCGGGTGGGACATATCCTTTCACACGCCCCGCAGCCCGTGCAGGTATCGATGATGGTATACGGCATTGCTTTCCTCCCCCCTATTCTACCGAGAGTCCCAGTCCGGCCAGCGTCTCGTCGGTAGGCTTGCCGGTAGTCGGATCCCACCCGAAATGCCTCCAATAGTCCTCCATCCTCTTCTCGATGGGGACCGTCCGGCCCTTGTTAGCGCCCTGCGGCTGGGGAGGTATACCCAGCGCGCGGTCGCTCAGTCTGTTGGCCCTGGGGTCGATGCCGTGCCTGACGTTGAATGCCTGTTTGAGGGTCTGGATCCTCTTTCCGATCTCCATGTACTCTTCAGGGGTCTTGTTCCAGCCCGTGGCTGCATTGAGCCAGTCAAAGGTAGGTGTCCTCGTGATGCCGAGAAAGGTGCCGAACATACACAGGCCAGCACCATTGACCACGTTCATGTACTTGCTGCAGGCCGCGGCCTCAAGGGTGTGTTTTTCCGTGGCCCGGTACTTGGAATTCTTGTGGTAGATCTGGAAAGGCAGTTTCTTCGGCAGGCCCCTGACCTTTTTCCAGAGCTGAAACATCTCATAGTAGAGCTGGGCCCCAAGTGTGTGCCTTCCCGGCGTGGGCTCCACGCAGTAGTGCACCGCAAACCCCGGGTCCTGCCTGCCGTCGTGCATGGCTGGCTCCTGGCCCCCTGCGTGCACAGTGTATTTCTCGGACCCGCGGCCGATCTTTTTTGCAGCGGCCCGCGAGCCGTCAGCCAGGATATCGCCGATGCCTTCCCGGTTGATCATCTTGTGGATCAGGGCGATCATGGCGCTCGTATTGCCCCAGCGCAAATCGAGCCCGTCGGTGTCGTCGAGGGTGAGAATCCCCTGCTCAAAGCACTCCATGGCCCAGGCCACGGTGGCTCCGGCAGAGATAGTGTCCATGCCGGCCCGGTTGAGAAGCTCGTTGAGATAGAACAGGCTGTCTGTATCTTCATTCATGCACAGGCCGCCCAGGGCAAGCACAGACTCGTACTCGGGCTTGTGCGTCTCGGAATATTTCCCGGTCAGGGAGCACTTGCCGCCGCACCCGAGCGGGCACGAGTAGCAGTGATATTTGATGAACTCGAGCTTCTTCACGAGATCCGGGTCTGCTGACTTGGATTTCTTCAGAGGCCAGTCGACATTGCTGCCCTTCCAGTTCTTGACCGGCGAGTCTCCCCATTCGGGAGACATCTGGTTGAGGCCCCCGGTCCCCCATTGCCGGAGGATCATCTTGTAGACCATGCCGTCCATGGCCATGGCTGTCGGGAGCACCCTCAGGAGGGTCCCTATCAGGGCCGTCCCGATGCTCGGGCCGAGCGGCACCTGGAACTGCACCCACCTGTTGCACTTTCTGCTGAGCTTGTGGACAGCTTCCCGGTCATAGGGGGTGATCCGCTTTTTTCCGTCGAGCACGAGGGCCTTGAGCCTCTTCGAGCCCATGACCGCACCGAGGCCGGACCGCGCGGCGATGCGCCCCTTGTCGTTGCAGATACCCGAGATGAGGGAGAGCCTTTCTCCGGCAGGGCCGATTACCGCAACCCTGGCGCCTGGTCCATGCCGCTCCAGTAGAATCTCCTCGGTCTCGATCGCGTCCTTGCCCCAGAGGTGCGAGGCGTCCATGAGCGTAATCTTCCGGTCTTTGATATACAGGTAGACCGGCTTTTCACTCACGCCGGAAAAGAAGATGCCGTCGTATCCGCAACGCTTGATTGCAGGAGAGAACGAGCCCCCGCAGTTGGCATCGCCCCAGGTGCCGGTGAGCGGCGACTTACCGACGACCATCCACCTCCCGGAAAACAGGCTTCCCGTACCGGTGAGCAGCCCGGAGACAAAGCCGAGGATGTTCTCGGGTCCCAGCGGGTCGGCACCGGCGGGTATCCTGTCGTACAGGAGATATGCTGCAAGGCCGATCCCGGAGAGATATTTCTCATAGACCTCATCAGGAATCCTCTCTTCGCGAAAATCCCCCTTCGTTAGGTCCACCATCAAGACCCTGCCCATGTACCCTCTGTTCATGCCCCCTCCTTCTCCTTATAAGGAAAAATAGAGTAAGAGTCTCTTCCTCTACGGTGTCACTCTTCAACCATGGCAGACTGCTTTTTGAATTGTTTGCTGGTCCCTAACGCCGGGCTTGCAGAGGCCATCCTCATAATTACCTCAACAGATGAGAAAAACAGCGGTGCACTCTCCATACCGGGGCCGGCCAGGGCGTCCGGAAACGAATATGACCCGGCGCCGGCCCTCAACAACCTCCTGCGGCGTTTCCCGAATCTTACACACCCCTTGACTTCGGGGTTTGTCAGATTTAATATAACACTGTTAAGTTAACAGTGTTACTGTTTATAAAGGTATTTATATGCCAAAGGTTGCGCGGAGTCAAGAAGACAGAGAGCTCATCCGGGAGAAAATCCTCGATGAGGCCCTGGCCCTCATCTCTGAGCACGGATTTGCCGCGTTCAGCATGAGAAAGCTCGCCTCACGCCTGGGGACGACCGCCACCACGATCTATCATTATTACACGAGCAAGGACGAGCTCTATCTCATGATCCTCACCAAGGGGTTCGACATGCTCTACCAGCGCCTTGTAGAGATTTACGAAACCGTGAGCGACCCAGCCCGCAGGATCCGGGACATGGTCGGCGCCTATATCGATTTCGGCATCCGCAAGGCGAATTACTACAACATCATGTTCACCTCCGACGCCCCCAAGTATCGAGACTACGTAGGCACCGAGATCGAGCCCGTTGCATTCTACGAGAAGCAGACTGCCCTGAAGCTTGTGGATATCGCCTCTCAGGCCCTTGAGGACCTGGACCGTGGCGAGGGCCGTTTCACGCCGGAGGAAATCCGGTATTTCATCATCCGGCTCTGGAGCACCCTCCACGGGGTCATTGCATTGTACAACAGCAGAGTTCTCCAGGAGGTGGATGAAAACCCCGAAGCGGTCATCGAACAGATCGGGCGGGATCTGGCGGATGAGATCCTCTCCCTGATAAACGCATCCTTTCACGGTGCCCGAATCCCGGCTAAGAAGGGCGGTGCCAGGCGGTGAACCGGAGAATTTGCCGTTATCTGAAGTCTGCATGCCGCAGTACTTTGAAGGCGGGGTCACATTTCCCGCAATCAACGGCTTCGGCAGTATCAGAGGGTTCGCACTGGAATTGCTCATGCTTTTAAAGAGTAATCAGGCTCTTTTCGCCTGAGGATCATAGGGGGACGGTATGGTTCAGTGGAATATGGCGGACATTGCCACGCACATGGCCTTACAGACCATGGCATTTCATTTCAATTACCTTCCGAGGTTCAGGAAATACCTGAAATCAGACGACGGATGGATCAACTTCTCACTCGGCATGCGGACCGAAGAGGGAAACGTACGGCAGTGTATCACCTTTCATGACGGCAGGGTCAGGGTGAGTTCGGACATCCCCGATGCTGTAGACACCGAGATGGTGTTCGCCGACAACGGCACCCTGAAGGACATGGCCTCTCTACCTCCGAACGAGGTGCTCAACCTCGTTCTCAAGAACAGGCTGATCGTCAGGGGCAACCTCGTGTTCGCCCAGCTCTTCAGTTTCTTCATCACCCTGTTCGTCAAGGGGAAGATCATCAACACGATGAAAAAACAGGCCGGGCAATGTCCGGCGGGTTCCTGCTCAGAGAACGCGCAACCCGTCGCGGCCCGTGCGCACAGGATCAGGCCGCAGCTCACGGCCCCCTCACGGGACCCGGGCGTAGTTTATCTCGACGATCCCTACCTCTCCGGCTATTCCCTCGCCGATTTCCCCCGGCTTCAGAAATTCCTCAATATCCACTTCACTCAAAAACCCGCCATCTGCCACGAGCGGCCCCTGCTCCTCACCCGGTGGTTCAAGGCCAACGGCTTTGAAAAGCGCCCCGACGGGAGCCCCTGGGTGCCCGAACTCAGACAGGCCTATGCGTTCAAATATCTCATGGAGAACCGGAAACCCATCATCAGAAAAGACGACCTCATCGCGGGCACAACCACTGCGCAGGAGATCGGGGTCGTGCTCTATCCCGACTCCCACGGGACCATGATCTGGGGCGAACTCTTCACCACCCCCTTCCGGCAGCTCTTCCCCTACGACATCAGCGACGAGACCAGGGAGATCCTGCACCACTCGGTCTTTCCCTTCTGGGCTCACCGTAACTTCAAGGAGTGGGTGAGGGAAAAATACGGCAATCCCTTGTGCCAGAGACTCGACGATAGGTTTGCGGTGTACTTTCTCTGGAAGACCGCGGCCCTCTCCCACACCGTGATCGATTATCCCAAGCTGCTCAGGCTCGGTGCACGGGGGATCATCGAGGAGATCCGGCAGGAGCTGCTCAGGGATACTGACGCGGATCAGGCCAAGAAAGATACGTTAGAGGCCATGATCCTCTGCTACGAAGGCATTATTGCCTATGCGCGCAATCTCTCGGCACAGGCCGCGCGCGAGGCCGATATCGAGACGAACGAGCAGCGAAAGGCCGAGCTCAAGCGCCTGGCCCAAATCTGCGCCCGGGTGCCCGAGCATCCCAGCACCACTTTGGAAGAGGCCCTAAACGCCATCTGGATTCACTGGGTGGGTGTGCACATGGAGAACACCAATGCCGGGTTCTCTCTGGGCAGGATGGACCAGTGGCTGCAACCGTTCTTTGTCGCCGACCTGAAGAAAATCAGGGGCAGGAAAAAACGGAAAGAGTATATCAAGCGTGCGATCGAGTTGGTAGGATGCTTCTACATGCGCTGCACCGACCACCTTCCGCTGATCCCGGACATCGGCAACTATCTCTTCGGCGGCAGCTCGTCCGACCAGGCGATCACCCTTGGAGGCGTCACCCCTGAGGGCAAGGACGGGGTCAATGACATGACCTATATCTTCCTCAAGGTCACCGAGATGCTCGGGATCCGCGACCCCAATGTCAATGCCCGCTACCACCGGGGGATCAACAGCGACACCTATCTGCGCAGGATCTGCGAGGTCAATGTCAACACCACTTCCACCCCCTCTATCCACAACGATGAGATGGTTATGGTTTCGCTGCGGGAGTTCGACTACCCGCCCGAGCACCTGAGAGACTGGGCCGCAACCGGCTGCGTGGAACCGACCCTGTCGGGAAGGCACATCGGCCATACCAACTGCATGATGTTCAACATGGTGGCCGCCCTGGAGATGGCCATGTATAACGGCCGCCATCCCCTGATGCGATGGGACGTAGGCCCCAGGACCGGACGCGCTGACAACGGCTCGTTCCCGACCTTCGACGATTTCTTCCAGGCATTCTGCACCCAGCTCGATTTTCTCATGGACAATGCCTGTGAGTACAACCGGCTGCTGGGAGAGGCCCACAGCGTGCTGCGCCCGACGCCCTTCATCTCGGGCCTTATCGAAGGATGTGTGGCTAAGGGCAGGGACGCCACCAAGGGAGGGGCACTCTACAACTCCTCGGGCACGGCCTGCATCGGGCTTGCGGACATCACGGATTCGCTCATGGCCATCAAGAAGCTCGTGTATGACGAGAAAAAAGCCACCCTTGAAGAGATGCGCGAGGCCATGGAGTCCAATTTCACCAAAAACAGCCGCCTCCACGCCCTGGTGCTCAACAAGGTCCCCCTCTTCGGCTCCGGCAGCCAGGAGGCGGTGGACATGGCCAACCGGGTCACCCGGTTCATCCATGACCGTTTCGGCGCACACACAAACTTCCGAGGCGGCAGGTATACCGCCGGGTTCTGGTCCATGTCGAATCATGTGGCATTCGGTACGCTCACCGGGGCACTGCCTTCCGGCAGGCTCGCCGGCAAGCCCTTCACCCCCGGCCTCACACCCGAGGCGCATGCATCGAAAAGTCTGCTGGATAATATCCGCGATGTCTCCCGGCTTAAGCCCGGAAACATGAACAACAACATTGCCTTCAACGTCAAGGTGGTACCATCGGCCAAGGAGAGCCATCAGGAGGCGGTGGACCATGTTTATTCGTATGTCAAAACCTACTGCGACCTTGGCGGGATGCAGATGCAGTTCAACGTGGTCTCGTCAGACACCCTCAGGGACGCCATGGAGCATCCTGAGAACTATCGGGACCTCATGGTGCGCATCTCCGGCTACAATGCTTACTTCGTGACCCTGAACAGGGACATGCAGATGGAGCTCATAGAACGGGCGGAATACGGCATCTGATCATTCGGAAGGGATGATAGGATGATCACATCAGACGAGCATCGAGCCATCACTCGGAAACATCCTGCGCTGTAGGCCCGCCTTATGGTGTTGGGCGATTTGAAAGCGCACAACAAACAAGGATGATCGATGAACCACAACACGAGTCATACAGAGCACGACAAGGCACTCATCTTCGAGATCAAGGGCAACTCGCTCGACGATGGGCCGGGAATCCGGACCGTGGTCTTCTTCAAGGGCTGTCCGTTGAGCTGCCTGTGGTGCCATAACCCGGAGAGCAAAAAGTCGCTGCCGGAGATCTCCTTTGATCCGGAGAAGTGTGTGGGGTGCGACTCGTGCCTTGCCGTATGCCCCCGGCGCGCCTTGGACAGGACCAACCCTATGCTTGTGGACAGGACCCGGTGCACGGTGTGCATGGAGTGTACGCAGGTATGCCCGGGCACGGCGCTTTCGCCGGTGGGCAGATATCTGAGCATCGCCGAGGTCATGGCGGAGATCGAGAAGGACCTGCCCTTTTACCAGACATCAGGCGGCGGGGTCACACTCTCCGGTGGAGAGCCGACCCTGTTCATGGGCTTTGCCTCACAGCTTCTGACGATGATAAAGGAAAGGGGCATACACACCCTGCTGGAGACCTGCGGGTTCTTCGACTACAGCAGATTCATGGAGCTTCTCTATCCCCACCTCGATGCTATCTACTATGACATCAAGCTCTTCGACCCCGGTGAGCACAAACGCTTCTGCGGGGTATCCAGCGAGACGATCCTGGAGAACTTTGCAAAGCTGAGCGCGGCATGCGCCCGGGACAACAGAGAGATCCTCCCCAGAATACCGCTCGTTCCCGGGATCACCGCCACCCGGGAGAACCTCGGCTCAATCGCCCGTTTCCTGAAGGGCCTGAATGTCCAGAAGGTAGCGTTGCTCCCATACAACCCCTTGTGGCTGTCCAAGCTCCCCATGCTCGGTCAGCCCAGGCAGACCGGGCTTTCGGAAGAATGGATGACAGGCCCGGAGATCGAGGAATGCAGAAGGATCTTCTCGGATTTCAGTATTGTCTGACAGCGCTATCCTCTTTCGAGAAACACAATCCAGGCCCTTGTTTTCCCCAATCAACGGCAAACCCTTCGACCCGGTTTCAAACCGCAACAGGGCACCCCTCGAACGTGTTTCTCCATTGATTGGATAAAAACCCGGCGGTCTTTCAGGCTGCTTGGGCTTTCCGGCCCTTGGATCCGCCCGGCAGCAGGACCTCTTCGGGCAGGGAGACCTCCATGGTGATCGGAAGATGGTCGGAGAGCGTATAGCTGAGCGCCTCGACCGGACCTGTGACAATGGTGGGTGACACCAGGATGTGATCGAGATGTTTCTTCGGTTTCCAGCTCGGGTAGGTGAACAGTGCGGGATACGACATGCGGAGGCCGGTCTCGCGGAGAAACCGGGACAGTTCCCGGCTGTCGGGACTGCAGTTCAGATCGCCCATGAGTATCACGTGCTTACAGCCCCTGATCAGCCCGCTTAAGTATTCCATTTGGAAACATCGGGCGTTTCTGCCCAGAGACAGGTGCGCAAGGACAAGCACCAGCGGGTTCTCCGGGTTCCCGAACCTGGCCACCAGCGCGCCCCTGCCGGACAGCCTGGCGGGGAGATCGTGCCGACTGACGCCGATTGGCGCATATCTGCTGAGCAGACCCATGCTGTGGCGGGCCATCTTCCACAGCTTCCGGTTGGTCTTGTCGCACCAGTGGGGAAACTTCGCCTCCCGTGCCAGGTACTCGGCGTGGTTGATAAAGCCGCTCCTGAGCGATCCACTGTCGAGCTCTTGGAGGCCCACGATATCAAAATCCCTGATCATCCGGGCAATGCGGCGGAGATTCTTAAGTCTCTGGGTGCTGGGCAGCAGATGCTTCCACCCGTGAAACACATAATCGCTGAAACCGGTGGCTGCGATACCTACCTGGATATTGTAGCTGAGCAGACGGAGTCTTATGCCCTTGGAATGATCATGAAACGGCGCAACTACATGCATGGCTTGCCTCTATTGCTGCTTTTTCAAGAAGAAATGACCAAGATATATGAAGGATATTCACCTTCACTTCCGGTGCAGAGATGGAGAAGCAGAACCCGCACAAAGGAATTTCCTGTTTCTCCCCACCTGATAGAGCGAGAATGATCACCGGTGCATACTAGACACGTATACAGGCAGTATGCAAGCAGGAAAATCCTCCAAGTTGCTTCCCCTCTCCCATCCATGCCTCAGGCATGGACAATACAGGTTGTATATTCAACATCTTAGAGAACATGCACATCAAGCGGTCATACACCATGGGGGCAGGTCAGGATGACCTCCGATCTTTCACCAAACCCCGCCACTGCAGTCCTAGAGTATGGCCTGAACCTGCCTCTTGAGCTCTTCTTTCGGAAGGGCGCCGGTCACGGTATTTACCAGGGTTCCGTTCTTGAAGAACAGCAGGCTCGGGATAGAGCGGATGCCGTAGCGTGACGAGGTGAGGGGATTCTCATCCACATTGAGCTTGGCGACCTTCATCCTGCCGGAGAATTCTTGAGCCAGCTGGTCGAGAACCGGTGTGACCATCCTGCATGCCCCGCACCAGGGCGCCCAGAAGTCCACCAGCACGGTGCCCGGACTCTTGAGCACCTCCTGCTGAAAGGTTGCATCGGTGACATGTACGGGGTGTGCAGACGCCCCGGCGTAAGGTCCTACTGTGAGCGGCGTGTGGCACCTGCCGCAGCGGGCGTTCCTCCCCTTCTTTTCAGCAGGGATCCGATTTTTCGCCCCGCAATTCGGACACTGGACAATTATGTAGTCCTGGTTCATGTTCTCACCTCTGTGTCGTCTTGTTCTGCTTCGATGATTCTTATCATAGGGTCTCGGCCAACCCTTTCCAAGAAGAGCCAAAAATAAAAGACCTTCCGAGGTCCCCTCCAGCAGAGATCTCGCCCTTTGCTCTCTGCTATCTGCGATCGGGTCGTGAATAAATTCTTGCAGCCTGAAACAGGCATTCCCTTGCCCCCGCCGGCATCGATAGTTGCAGCGGCTCGTGCTCGCAGGATATACCGTCATCACAGTTATGGTTTCATTCGGAGCTTATGAACCAAACCAGGGAGAAAATTCTTTGGAACCGAGCAATTATGGATGCTTACACAATAATATTGACATGTTTATCAGGATTATGTATTTGTATGTTATTGACACATCTGTCAAGAGTGCACGCTTCGTGCGGCGCCGAAAGTATTGGTATTTTTATTATTTGCATGAACCGGAGAAAAGGAGAGTTCTTGATGGAAGAGTTTCGTGAAATAACAATGGGAGAGCTCATCAGAGAGACCGCCTCCCGGTATCCCGACCGTGAGGCACTGGTATTCCCGGCGACATCGTTGAGGCTTACCTATTCGGAGTTTGAGCAGAAGTGCAGGGAAACGGCCAAGGGCTTCATGGCCCTGGGGGTGAAGAAGGGGGATCATGTTTCGGTATGGACCACCAACATTCCCGAGTGGACCTATCTGCAGTTCGGCCTGGGCATGATCGGCGCCGTACTGGTGACCGTGAACACGAACTACAAGTCGAGCGAGCTAAGCTATATCCTCAACCAGTCCGACTCCACGACCCTGGTTCTCATCGAGGAGTACCGCGACACGAACTACTATGAGACGGCCCGTACGGTGGTTCCCGGTCTGGATTCCATGGAGGCGGGCAAGATACACTCAGAAGGCCTTCCGCTCCTGAAAAATATCATTTATATCGGCAACAGGAAAGATACGCCCGGCATGTTCTCCTTCGACCAGGTCTTGGACTTAGGCAGGCAGATCTCGGACGCTGATCTTGCCGAGAGGGAAAAATCGGTTCACTTCCACGATGTTGTGAACATGCAGTATACATCCGGCACCACCGGTTTTCCCAAAGGGGTCATGCTCACCCACTATAATGTGATCAACAACGCCCGGATGGTGGGAGACGTGATGGGAATGACCGAGCAAGACCGCCTCCTCATCCAGGTTCCCCTGTTCCACTGCTTCGGCTGCGTGATGAGCTCCCTCAACTGCGTCGTGCACGGGTCGACCATGGTCATGGTTGAATACTTCGACGCACTCAAGGCCATGCAGTATATCCAGGAAGAGAAATGCACGGCGATCAACGGCGTGCCCACGATGTTCATCTCGATCCTGAGTCACAAGGATTTCTCGAAGTACGACATGTCTTCCCTCAGGACCGGCATCATGGCCGGCGCCCCCTGCCCCGAGGAAACCATGAGGCAGGTGATGGAAAAGATGCACTGCCCCGAAGTGGTGATCGCGTTTGGTCAGACCGAGAGTTCCCCGGTCATGAACATGACGCGCAGGGACGATCCGGTAGATGTCCGGGTCACCACGGTGGGCAGGCTGCTTCCCGGCATCCAGGGTAAGATCGTAGACCCCGTCACCGGCGAAGAGCTGCCTCCGAACGTCCAGGGCGAGATCGTGACCAAGAGCCCCTGCGTCATGAAAGGCTACTACAAGATGCCCGAGGAAACGAAAAAGGCCATCGATGCGGACGGCTGGCTCCACACCGGCGATCTGGGAACCGTTGACGAACAGGGGAACTTTAAGATCACCGGCAGGATCAAGGAAATGATCATCCGTGGCGGCGAGAACATTTATCCGCGCGAAATCGAAGAGTTTCTCCACAAGCACCCCAAGGTGCGGGACGTCTATGTGGTGGGCGTGCCTGACAAGAAGTATGGAGAGCAGCTCCTGGCAGTGATCATCCCCGAGCCCGGCGAAAAAGTCACCGGGGAGGAGCTCGTCGAATACTGCACCAACCGGATTGCCCGGCACAAGATACCCAAATACTGGGAGTTCACCGACGAGGTGCCCATGACGGCAAGCGGCAAGGTTCAGAAATACAAGATCGTGGAGCAATATTCATCGAAATACACCGGATAAGCCTTGCCGGCGCTACGGGGCGGACGCGCACACCCCGGCATCCTGTATGATATGCCGGGGTGGCCCGAAAGATCCGGTCCGCCTCAGAAGCGATCAGAAAAAAATCGGTTCAAGCCCCTGCGATCCGGGCCCGTGCATCCAGAGCCACGACGCCCATGCCCTTCGGGAGCACCCTCACGGGGTTGATATCGAGCTCTTTGATCTGCGGAAATGCGGCCAGCAGGTGAGAAACCCTCACCGCCAGGTCGACGAAGGCCGGCACGTCTCCAGCCGGCTTTCCCCGCATGCCCTTAAGCACGGCAAATGACTTGAGGCGTGCAAGCCTTTCGGATATGGTGGATGCGGCCGCCGGACACAAGGAATTGGCCACGTCCCGGAACACCTCCACATAGATCCCTCCCAGGCCGAAGAGTATCACAGGCCCGAATGACGGATCGTTTTTTCCGCCCACAAACATATCGTAACCCTCGGGCGCCATCCTCTGAACCCGCACCCCATCGAAACGGGCGCCGGGGCGGTATTTCTCGAGATTCCCGCGGATGGTTTCAAAGGTCTCGGCCACCTCGGCTTCCGTGCTCACCCCCACAAAAACCCCGCCCGCATCCGTCTTGTGCAGGGCATCGGGAGAGACCACCTTCATGACCACCGGATAGCCCGCCTCCTCTGCATACGACTGTGCCTCACGAACATCGGACGCCACCCTCGACCAGACGACAGGAACCTGAAACAGGGAGAGCAGGTCGAGGATCTCCTCGCCGAAGTCACCTGACCTGCCGCTCATCCATTTCCGTGCGGCATCCAGATTGATCCCGGAAGGACGCTCTTCTTCCTCCCGCGGCTTCATCTTGCGTGCGTAGTAGTTCATCTGTACCGACATGGCGTACACCATCTCTTCAGGGCTGTTGAAGATGGGGAACTCCACCGATTTCTTGGTCTGCTGAATCATCCTGGCCGGACCGAACAGACACACTCCCAAGGGTTTGCCCGATGAGAGGATCGTGCCCCAAGTCTCCTTGGAAAGATCGGAAAGGAACATCTTGTGAAACACGTCCTCGCCCTGGGGCATCTGGGGCCGCTGGCTCACAAACATCGCACCGTCCACCTCGTCAGAGTGCATGACCGAGTAGATCACATGGGTTGTGAGCTTCGGGTCGTAGATGTCGCCCATGTCCAGAGGGTTGGAAAACTTGATCACGCCCGCGTTGCTGAACTGCTGCAGGCTTTCGTAGAAATCGCTGCCCATGTCGGCAAACGCAAACCCCGCCTTCTCGCAGAGGTCTGCGGTGATGACCGAGAACCCCCCTGCCGGGCTCATCACCATGATCCGCCTGCCCTTCATGGGCGGCAGTTGAAAGGCCTTGGCTACCTCGATAAAGTCCAGGAAATTGTGGATGCGGATGACCCCGGCATCTTCGAACGCCGCGTCGATGATGTCCTCGTCGTTGCTCACCGCCGCTGTATGGCTCATGGCCGCCTTTTTGCCGGCAGAGGTGGTATTCGCCTTGTATACGACCACGGGCTTATTCACTTCGCGCACCGCATCGATAAAGTCCCTGCCCCGCGGCATGCTCTCCAGGTAGAGGCAGATGAGCCCTGTCTGCGGGTCCTCGCCGAAATAGCGGAGAAAATCCACCTCGTCGAGATCGAGCTTGTTCCCGATACTGGCAAACTTGGCCAGCCCCACCTGCTCGTCCAGGAGGAAGTTCAGCATCATCAGCGACACCCCGCCACTTTGCGAGATGATGGACATCTCTCCCTTGGGCGCCTTGAGCAGGGGCACAAAGGGCAGGCACAGGCCGTTGTCCGTGTTGGCCACGGTCACACCGTTGGGCCCCACGAACCGGACCCCGTGCTCTCGGGCGTTCTCCAGGGTCATGCGCGCGAGCCTCTCGCCCTCTTCGCTGAACTCGGAAAAGCCTCCCGAGGGGATGGCCATACGCTTGATGCCGAATTCTCCGCAACGCCTGACCATGTCGGGAACGAACTTGGCCGGGATCAGGCAGTACGCCAGGTCGGGAACCTCAGGGAGATCCTCGATCTCCCTGAACATCCTGATCCCGTCCACGTGGAGATCGTCACTGCGCGGGTTGACGCCGAAGAGCCTTCCCCGGTAACCCCAGCGGAGCAGGTTTTCCAGGGTGATCCGGGGGATGTTGGAAGATTTGGATGAAAGGCCGATGATTGCGATGGAATCGGGATAGAACAGCTTGTGCATGAAAGCACCTCCTGACAAGAGAGGAACAACTCGAGTATGAATCCTTCCGGCTGAAAAAGCAAGACTTGGCTTCCGCCCCTTCTCAACCAAAAGGATGCATGAGACCGATGGTCCACTTCCTGTCCATCAACAAGCACCAGGAAAGCCGCCGGACGGGAGAGCGCCGCCTCTCCCGTCCGGCGGTGTGGTTTCAGTAGGATGCAAAACTCTCTTCCGGGATCTCCAGAATGGACATGTCTTCGTTCTTGATGGCGGTTGCCGCTGCATCCACCTCGGGCAGAATGTTTTTGGCGAAAAACCTGGCCGAATAAACCTTGCCGGCATAGAAGGCCGCGTTTTTGTTGCCCTTGATAAACCGGCCCCATGCCTCGGCATTACCCTGGTCCACGCCGTTGGCCTTTGCCAGCTCATCCAGCTTCTGCTGGGCCACGCCCGCCTGCCAGAGGAGGAACCAGCCCGACACCACCTTGCCCATCATAATGAGGTAGGGATAGGCATTATTGATGGGAACCAGAAACTTGCCCTGCTTGCCGCAGGTGGCTAAGAACAGGCCCATCTCGGCGAGTGTATTCACGGCCTTCTGCACTTCGGGGGCAAAATCTCTGACATTGTTCAAGTCCTTGTATCTGGCGATGGTGCTGTTCATCTCGCCCAGCAGATTCATGAAATAGGCGCCCTTCTTCATGCCCAGCTTCCTGCCGATGAGATCGAGGGCCTGAATGCCGTTCGCACCTTCGTAGATGGATGCGATCTTCTCGTCACGCATGAACTGCTCGACCGGGTACTCGCAGCAGAACCCGTATCCCCCGTAGCACTGCATGGCCGTCTCCGTGACCCTGAAGCCGATATCCGAGCAATACGCCTTGACAATGGGGGTCAGGACCTCGGCAAACCCCAGCCATTTGTCCTTTTCCGCCTCGTCTGTGGAGACATGCTCCATATCGAAGCAGTAGGCGGTGAAATAGGCGAGCGCCCGCATGCTGTCCACTGCAGACTTCATCCACAGGAGCATCCTCCGCACATCCGGGTGCTGGATGATGGGCACCCGAGGAGCCTCCGGGTTTTTGAACTCCATGAGCGACGAGCCCTGGAGACGCTCCTTGGTGTACTGCAGCGCATGCAGATAGGCGATCGATCCGCTTGCGAGCCCCTGCATGCCCACGGCGAGGCGGGCCTCGTTCATCATCTGGAACATGATCTTCATGCCCTGGCGCTCTTCTCCCAGCAGCTCGGCATAGCACTCGTTGTTGTCTCCGAAGTTGATGAGGCAGGTTGCGCTGCCCTTGATGCCCATCTTGTGCTCGATGTTGGCGATCTCGTAGTCATTGCGCCTGCCCAGCGAGCCGTCTTCGTTGACCAGATACTTGGGCACGAGGAAGATGGATATGCCCTTGGTACCGGCGGGATCGCCCTCGATCCGAGCAAGCACAGGGTGGACGATGTTTTCAACCAAGTCATGGTCGCCGCCGGTGATGAATATCTTGGTGCCCTTGATCCTGAAGGTGCCGTCGGGCTGGCGGATGGCCTTGGTGCTCATATTGCCCAGATCAGACCCGGCATTGGGCTCGGTGAGCGCCATGGTGCCGCCCCAGATCCCCTGGACCATTTTGTCCATGTATTTTCTCTTCTGCTCCTCGGTGCCATAGGTCAAGATCAGGTGCGCGGCTCCCTCGGTGGCAAAGGGATAGGCAACGAAGGCGAAGTTGTGATAAAACCAGTCGATTGCAGCGGTCTTCACGCTCTCGGGCAGGCCCTGCCCCCCCTCTTCCGGCGGGAATGACATGCCGATCCAGCCGCCCTCGCGGAAGAGCTTGAATACCCGCTGATAGCATGCAGGAACCGTCACCTTGCCGTCTTTGAGCGTGCAGCCTTCCTTGTCGCCCTCGGCCAGGGTGGGCAGAATCTCCTCCACCGCTATCTTCTGGGCCTCGGTGAGGATCATGTCGAACATGTCCCGGGAAAAGTCTGCATATTTTTCATAACCGCAGAGCTTCTCCACTCCGAGCATCTCATAGAGGATAAACTGCTGATCTCGTTCGTCTAAAATCAGGTTTGCCATACTCCTGCTCCTTTATAAAAGTTTATTGTGTATTCTCTGGGAATCTCCTCAACTGCCAGGTTCCGTGCACAATGCTGCAGACCTCTCCATGGGCGTCTTTGAGCTCGAGGTCCATGGTCCAGTCTTTCTTGCCTTCTTTCTGGGCCGCCTGCTGGATCATCTCCACCTCGCCGGGCTCAAGAGAGACCTCCAGGGTTACGTCGGTGGTGGCCGGCCTGCGATATCTGATGGAGACCTCTTTGACGATAGGATAAAACTTTGTGGTATCGAACGAGACGTAATAAATGACGCCACCCGAGAACTCGGCCAGGATGAAGAGCGACCCGCCGTACATGATACCGATGTGGTTGATGTTCGGCTCGAAGGGCATGACGATCCGGGCGAACCGGTCGCGCAGTTCAACGATTTTCACCCCGGTTTTCTCTATGAGAGGTACGGCCTTTTCGAGCAAAGGGACAGCATCGCGATATTTTTCATCTATCATCTTGCCTATCCTCCCTTGACCGCGCCTATGCGCCGGTAGGCCTTATTGTATGCGGGCTACCCGCCTGCATCCGCACTCCAGCCCGCCGTTCCATGAAACAATGACAAAAAAGCCGTGGATCGTCCCGTTCTGCTGAACTTCACTCTCAGGAGGCACTGGGAAACCGCCTGCCTCCTGTTCCCCGCTCAAAACAACTCAGGCATCATTCATTTACTTTTTTACAAAATATATTCTGAGAAAATATCTGTCAAGATGAATCAGGTGATTTGATAATCAATGGCAGGTGAGAGTTCTCAAACGCCAGGGAGGCCGGTCACGGCCGCATGAGCCCGTCAAGGTACGAAACACCCAGTATTGTGATCAAAGGGGAATATCACGGCTCAGTCTCAGGAGAATTCCCAGCTGCATGGGTTTATGAGCTACAGGATTTCCTATTGCCAAAATAACAATATATTCCCTTAAAAACAGACTCATTAAGGGTAATTGAAAAAGGCTTTTCGTCCCGGCGCCTTGGGGTATCGCCGGTTTCGCGCATATGGTGGGACTGCCCCTATGTGACAAGATCCAGTTGCTGCACCGTGCCGGCAGTACCGTCTTCCTTCAGGTAGACGCCGGTGGAGCGGACACGGCCAAGGAGCTCGTTGGTGGAACCCATGCGGATATCGAACAGAGTGGACACCCTGCCCAGATATATGGCCCCGATCCCCCGGTCATCGAGGGTGCTCAAGGATTGGGCACCCTGGCTGTCCACGGTCATGATCCGGAGCCGGTGAAATATCTCGTCATTCCCGTCGATCCAGCCATTATCATCCGCATCATGTGATGCAAGCTCGTCGAACCCGTTGCCCGTGGTCGGCCCGAAGAGCTCGGAACCGTTGTTGATCATCCCGTCGTTATTCAGGTCAATGGCCAGGAATCCTCTGCCGGAAGTGGGTATGGGGATCTCTTCCGATATGCCGTCGGCATCCAGATCAAACTCGAATTTCAGTGAAGTGAGATCTGCAGCATTGCCGTCAAAGTTGATCACCAGGGGGTCGACCGGGGCGTCACCTGCCCTTATGGACAGCATGTTCTTCTCGATGTACTCCCGGCTCATTTCGAGCTCGAGCGAAAAGGCCAGCTCCCTGCCGTCCGCCGTCCGGATGATCCCCTGGGCCCGGAAGCCCATATCCTCCCTTTCGCGGTGCGTATGTTCAAACTCGTATTCCATCCCCCAGCCATTCCCCTGCTCATTCTCCTGTCGAACGCTTTTGCGGCCCGCAGCCGGGTCCTGGTTCTCGACCTTCTCGATCCGGAGGAGCCTGATCTCTCTGCCCGAGAGCAGCTCTGCGATGAGCTTTTTTAAGGATATCTCGCGGTCGATTCCTTCTGCGAGATCGTCTTCCCCGTACCCGGATTCCTGGAGCATGGACCGGGCACCGGCGGATATGGTCACCCGATCGGCCGGCTGGGTTCCCGCAGTAGAATCACGTCTGACCCATACCCGCAGGCTCTGTCGTTCTTCATTTTCTTCCCGGTACGTCCGGGAAGAATTCATGATCATGTCTGCATCAAGGATCTTCATCCGATAATTCGCCTCATTCCTTCTCCATCGGGTTCAAACATGGTTCGCTTTATAGCGATTCCGAAAAATCCCCCCCCTTTGGGTCCCCTCGGCAGAAAGGCTTTTTGAGTCGATGTTCCAGCCGGTTATTTATATAGTTATGCGGCGAAATCTTTAGGAGATGCACCGGGAGATTTGCTCCTGCGATACCGGAGGGCTGTGCATGGCTGTCGAGGAAAAGATCGTGAGGGTTGCGGCAGTGGGTGATATCCACTGCAACGAAAGCCACCGGGACGTGGTGCACGCCCTTCTGGCCCATATCACCGAAACCGCCGAGGTGCTCCTGCTGTGCGGGGATCTGACAGATACCGGGCTCGTGGAAGAGGCGCACATTCTCGCCCGGGAAATCACGACCACGGTCAAGATTCCGGTCGTGGGCGTGCTGGGAAACCATGATTACGAATCGGGCAAGCAGCTGGAGATCAGGCAAATCCTGTGCGATGCCGGGGTGTCTATCTTAGATGGAGAAACCGTGCAGGTCCAGGGGATCGGTTTTGCAGGCGTGAAGGGATTCGCGGGAGGTTTCGGCAGATATCAGCTCGAGGCGTGGGGAGAGCTGGCGATTAAGGAATTCGTGCAGGAGGCGATGGACGAGGCCCTGAAACTGGAACTGGCTCTGGCACGGCTCGAAGAAATGCCCCTTGTCGTGTTGATGCACTATTCGCCCATCCGGGCCACCGTTGAGGGTGAACCGCGCGAGATCCTGCCCTTCTTGGGATCGAGCCGTCTCGAGGTGCCCCTGACCTGGTTCGACGTGATCGCCGTATTTCACGGCCATGCACACCGGGGCATGCCCGAGGGCTACACTGCCAGGAACATCCCGGTCTATAATGTGGCCATGCCGCTGCTTCGGGCTCTTCATCCCGAACGCCCTCCCTTCCGGCTGCTGGAGGTCTCCTGCCCTGTATCCGACACGGCTATGGGACAGTAAGAGGGATTCATGAAGGAGAGACCATGCAGAAGTTCTTGCTGGATGAAAGGTATCTCAGTCCGGACACCCGGAACTTCTACCGTGAGGTATTGACCCGTCTGGGCCAGTCGAAGATCCCGTTTCTTGTCGGCGGGGCCTTTGCCTTCGGGTGCTATACCCATGTGGTGAGGGACACCAAGGATCTCGATGTATTCGTCTATCCCCAGGATGCCGAGAACATCCTCGATGAGCTGAAACGTGCCGGCTTTCAGACCGAGTTTACGGACAGACTCTGGATAGCCAAGGCATTCCATGGTGAGTGCGTCGTGGACGTGATCTTCGGCTCGGGCAACGGCATCGGCAATGTGGACGAGGAATGGTTCATCTATTCGTGCAAAGGCGATCTCCTGGATATCGAGGCCAGACTCATCCCGCCCGAGGAGATGATCTGGTCTAAGGCATTCGTCATGTCCCGCGACCGATACGACGGCGCCGACGTTGCACACCTGTTGCTCACGTTCGCCGAGCGACTGGACTGGAAACGCCTTGACCGGCGCTTTGATGAGCATTGGCGGGTCCTCTACAACCATCTCCTCATTTTCGGGTATATCTATCCATCCGAGCGCGCGCGCATTCCCGCATGGATTATGCAGGAAATGGCACAGAGGCTCAGAGAAGAAACAGGCGCGCCTCCTCCCGCTGAAAAGGTCTGCCGGGGGACCTTTCTTTCCATGGTGGATTACGACATCGATGTCGAGCAGTGGGGTTACCATGATCCCAGGCCGGTGAAACCCACATTCAGAAATCCGGGTAGACCGGGAGATACGGGCGACCAGTGAGGAGTGCAGGATATCGGGGTCACACACCATGGCTCGCATCTGTCCTGCCCCACTGCCCGGGCATCCCGAGTGTTTTCCAGCACAGGTGCAAATCCTTGCCAAGTGCGTATGGGTGGTTTATGAACCTGTTATAAAAAGGAGGATTGCGTATGCCCCATGTCATCGTCAAGCTCTATCCCGGGAGATCAGAAGAGCTGAAAAAACGACTTGCCCAGGCAATAACTCAGGATGTGGTCGACATCATTCAATGCGATGAGAAATTCGTGTCCATAGCCTTTGAGGAGATCGATCCTGACCAGTGGCCGGAACGGGTGTACAAGCCGGATATCCTGGTCAAAAGGCAGCACCTGTACAAAGAACCGGGATATAACCCCTTCGAGTAGAAATTTATCGCCCTGTGTGCCCGGCCCGGCCTTTCAGCATGGCAGAGATCGCGTCCTCTCCTTGAAAACGCCGTCCTGAATCAGACATATGTATCATGATACCAGTAGTTCGGGAGATGATACTGCCATGGAGATACTGAAATCGCCTCGTCTGATCCTTCGGCCCCTGATTCCCAACGATGCGGTTCACTTTGCCAGGCTTCTGGGTCCTGATCAGGCAGGGGTGCGTATGACCGCGACCATTCCCGACCCGTGCACTGAAGAGGCGGCCCGGGAGTGGATCGTTCAGAACACCTCTCAGGAAACAGGGCACATATTCGCCATCACCCATGCCCAAAGCGGCGAGTTCATGGGTGCCATAGGGTTCGGAGACTCACCCGGAAACGGCGACCTCGGCTATTGGATCGGGAAGCCGTTTCGGGGTAAAGGTTATGCGACCGAGGCAATCCGTCGGATCGTGACCCATGCCTCCCATCTGGGCATTCGCCGCCTCTTTGCCGAGACATTCCTTACAAACCCCGCTTCTTCACGTGTCCTGATAAAGAACGGATTCCGGCTTGCAGGCAAAGGCACGCGCAACATCCCCGCACGCGGAGGGTCGCGCGCGGTCCTGAAGTATGTCGTGGAGATCCAGGGGTGTTCAGGGCAGAACAACTGGAAATGAAAACCCTGCGCCAAAACGGAGCGGACAAATCACCAGGGCGCGATCAAAACCTTGTACATAATTGCTTTTTCGCATTATACTATTGTAACAACCTTATCTTTGCTTGAAGGAACCGTACTATGCCCACCACCCTCATACAGTCCGGCAGGATCATCGACGGCACGGGCAGGAACTCCTTTGACGGCCATGTGCTCATCCGCGATGACACGATCGCCGATGTCATCCCCTCGGGCAATGCACCTCCCCAGGCCGACGAGGTGATCGACGCGAGGGGCCATGCGGTATGTCCGGGTTTCATCGACATGCATTCCCACGCCGACTGGCTGCTGCCCCTGCACGATCATCATAACCTGCTCGCGTGCCTGCCCGAGCAGGGCATCACCACGGTCGTTGCAGGAAATTGCGGATTTTCGCCCGCGCCCTTCAATCCTGCGACAACCCCTGAATTCCCTGCCGCCATGGACCTTCTTCTGGAAAGGCCCCTGGACGCTACCTGGCGCACCATGGGTCAGTTCCTGGACACCCTCGATCAGACCGGGCCTGTGGTCAATATCGCCGAACTCGTGGGCCACAGCACCATCCGCCTGGCCTGTGCCCGCACTCGGCGGGGCGTTCTGATCCGCAAAGAACTCGCCGCCTGCCTGGACAGTGTGAGAAGGTCCTTCGACGAAGGGGCCTGCGGCCTGAGCCTGGGTCTGGGGTATGATCCGGGCATGTACTCGCCCTTGGAAGAGATCGAGGCATTTTGCCGGGTGGCATCCGAATACGGACGTCCGGTGACTGTGCACCTCAAGGCGCTGAGCGTTCTATCCCCCACCTACCCGCTGATGACGCTCAAGGCCCACAACCTGCTCGCTCTGCAGGAAATGATCGACATCGCAGAAAAAACCGGTGTCACCCTGCAGCTGTCGCACCTCGTTTTCGTGGGCAGAAGGAGCTGGGGGTCTTCGCGTAAGGCCCTGAAGCTGATTGAGGACGCCTGCAGCCGTGGCGTCGATGTCATGTTCGATGCCTTCCCCTACACTTGCGGAAATACGACGATCAATGTGGTACTGCCGTTCTGGTTCCTCGCCAGGGTGCCCCAGGCCTACCGGAGCAGGGTCTCCCGCATGCACCTGAAGGCCGAGTTGGAAGCGGGATTCGCCCTGCTGGGATTTACCTACCGTGATTTCCAGATCATGGACCCCGCTGTTCCCGGAATGGAAGACCTGGCCGGCCTCACCATGGACGAGGTCGCCGGGCGGTGGGGCATGCCGCCTTTCGATGCATTCCTGCGCCTGAGCGAGGAGAGCAGGGGCTCGGCCCTCATGCTCTTCCATACCTACAGCGGCGAGCCCGGGATGCAGGAGGTGATCGAACGCATGCTCTCCCACGAGCTCTGCCTCTTCGAAACCGACGCATTGATCAAGAGCACCGGCTATCCAAACCCGGCGGCCAAGGGGGCCTTCCCGCGCATCCTGGGGCCCCTTGTCCGCGACCGGAAGCTCTTCAGCCTGGAGCAGGCGGTGAACCGGGCCACCCTCGCCTCTGCACAGCGCTTCGGCATCACAGACCGGGGCATGATCGCACAAGGCAAGGCAGCGGATCTGGTGATTTTCGACCCCAACACCATTTCAGATGTTCCTCCTGGGCACGGCAGACCCGCTGGAAGGCCCGCAGGCATTGTCCACGTCTTCATCAACGGCGCGCATGTGGTCCGTGAAGGCACGTACAACAGCACAGCCCGGCACGGCCGGGTGTTGCGGATATGACCGGTTTGCCGTGACCTCGCCCGTGAACGATCTCATCATCCGCGGAATCACTTCCTTCCTGGCCGACGCCCGGTCGTCAGCCGCCTTCCGGACACGCTGGCAGGAACCGCTTCTCGCATTTGCCGATGCCCGCGATCCTTTCTTCGGGCGCCTCGGGCAGTGGGTGAGCCCGGACCATGCCATGCCTCAGGACCTGCTGCCCGATGCCGGGAGCGTGGCGGTTTACTTCCTGCCCTTCGAGAGGGATGTCATGCGATCGAACAGAACCGGCGGACATGCATCGGATCAGTGGGCGTACGCCTATGTGGAAACCAATGCGCTCATCACCTCACTGAACGTACACCTCACGGGGCTGCTGAGGGCCCACGGCCTCAACGCAGCCGGAATACCGCCCACTCACAATTTCGATCAGGAGCGCCTCATGAGTCACTGGTCTCATCGTCATGTTGCATGGATCGCCGGGCTCGGCACCTTCGGTGTTCATCGCATGCTCATTACCCAAAATGGATGCTGCGGGAGGCTGGGGAGCCTGGTGATCTCAGGGGAATGCGAGCCCACCGCCCGGCCCGGCTATGAATTCTGTCTGCACAGGCATGGCCGCACCTGTCTGAAGTGTGTGAAAAAGTGCCGCGCTGGGGCGCTCCAGGAGAACTCATTTGACCGCCATCTCTGTTATTCGATCCTTCTTGAGAACGCCCGTGTGCACGAGGAGAAGGGCTTGGCCGACGTATGCGGAAAATGCCTGAGCGCGGCGCCCTGCTCGCACACGAATCCGGCAAGGAAACTCGCACCTCTTCACAAGACTGATGGATGAGAAAGGGGAGAGTGTGAATATCGGACCGTTCAGGTTTTCCATGCGGGAAATGTCGGGTGCCATGGGGGATTTCGGCACCCTGCTGCCCCTGGCAGTGGGCTATATCTCGGTCTGCGGGCTCAACCCGGCGGGATTGCTGGTCACGATCGGGCTCGCGAACATCCTGACCGGCCTGATCTACCGTCTCCCCATACCCATCGAGCCCATGAAGGTCATTGCTGCAGTGGCCATTGCACAGAGATGGGAGCCCTCGATGATCTATGCGGCGGGGTTTTCCATGGGAGTGGTGTGGCTGGCAATATTCGCCACCCGTGTCATGGACCGGGTGGCCGTGCTCACGCCCGAGCCGGTGGTCCGCGGGATACAGGTGGCCCTGGGTATTCTTCTGGCGGCTCAGGCGTTTGAGATGGTCGCGGGCTCGTGGGTTCTGGGGGCGGTGTGTATCGGGATCATCCTCCTCTTGAGAAAAAACCCGTATGCGCCCGCAGCGATCGTGCTCATCGGCTTAGGAGTCGGCATCATGTTCCTGCGCGGGCAGCTGAGCGGCATCGGGTTTGCCGGTCCCTCACTGCCGAACCTGACCATGTTCCATCCCATCCAGGTATGGGAGAGCTTGCTGGGAGCGGGTTTTGCCCAGATCCCCCTGACCGCCACCAACGCCATCATCGTTACCGCGGCCATGATCAAGAACTACTGGCCCGAGCGGGAGGTGGGAGTCAACCAGCTCTCGCTGAGCACGGGCATCATGAACCTCGTGTCTCCGTTTCTGGGAGGGATGCCCATGTGCCACGGTGCGGGGGGGCTTGCCAGCCAGTATTACTTCGGCGCACGCACCGGCGGAGCGAACATCATCGAGGGAACGATTGAGGTGGCCCTCGGGATCCTGCTTGCCACCTCGATTGCAAACCTCTTTGCTCTGTTTCCCGGGCCCATTATCGGCGCCATGATGCTCCTGGTGGGAATCCAGCTGGTCGGGTTCGGCAGAAAATTCGGCTCTGGCAGAGACTTGATCCCCCTGGCAGTCACGGTGGCCGTCTCTCTGATCACCAACATGGCCTTTGGTTTCGCTGCCGGCGTGCTTATCCATTACGGGATCAGAAGGCTCGCAAGGGTCTGGTGAGGAATCAGCGGTATGGATTCCGGGCAAGCATTTCTACCCTTCTTTCATCCTATCAAGAACTATCTTGAGAAGGAGGAAAGAAGAGGCACTGCCCCTTCAGGTTTGCCCTGCCATTATGAACGTGGGGGTGGATGAGGGGATTACGCGTTGTACGGCCATGATATCGAAGGTGGGAACAGCACCTGGAAAATGAACGATGAGGAGGGAGGCATGAAATACGATCTTCAGGGCAAGGCTGTGGTTCTGACCGGCGGGAGCCGAGGAATAGGCAAGGCCGTGGCGCAGGAACTCGCAAAGGAGGGGGCGAGGATCGGGATCGCGGCCCGTGACGGCGAAAAGCTCACGGAGACAGCCCGGGCAGTCAGCGAACACGGATCATCATGCATCCTGCTTCCCTGCGATGTGACCCATGACAGGCAGGTCCGGAGCATGGTGGACCGGGCCGTAGAGGCACTGGGAGGCATCGACGTATTCATGAACATTGCAGGGGTCACCCTGGAAAGGTCCCTTGAGGAGGCCACCCCTGACGACTACCGGAGGGTGATGGAGACAAACCTGCTGGGAACCGTGCGCTGCACCTTAGCCGCGCTGCCCCATCTCAAAAAGAGTCGCGGGCTACTGGTGAATATCGCGAGTATCATCGTACGCACCCCCTTTCCCTATCTCGGGGTCTATGCGTGTTCAAAGTGGGCAGTGGCGGCATTCAGCGCGACCCTGCGCCAGGAGCTGTATGGCACGGGCGTCCGGGTGCTCACGGTTTTTCCCACGGTGGTGAACACGGACATGAAAGACCTCGAGCCGGTGCTTGCCAACTCACCTGCACAGAGCCCGCAGCAGTGCGCCCGTGCGATAATCCGGGCCATTAAGAGAGGGAAGACCGAGGCGGATACGGCCATCCTTCCCAAGTTTCTGAGTGCCGCCTACCACCTTGCCCCGGGCCTCGGCGACATGATTACCCGCCTGTTTTTGCCTAAAGAGTATCGGATCGGCGGCTGAACAGATCCTCGCCAGACCGGACAGGAAACATCCATGAGACGAGGCGGCGTGAACGCAGCGGTTTTGCCCATCCCCCGGCTACATCCGATTTTCCCTCGGTGGCCCGGGGACATCTTCGAGGAGTAGAGAAGAAAAGAAAAAGAATACTGATAAAAAGGAGGCGCCCATGACTGGAACAGAAGGATACCGTATGGTTCTGACCACCTGCCCGACCCGCGAAGAGGCTTACCGTCTGGCCTCTCTGCTCGTCCGCGGTCATGCGGCGGCGTGCGTCCAGATAACCGAAATCACCAGCTGTTACGAATGGAAGGGTGAGGTGAAAACCGAGCCCGAGCAGCTTCTCATTATCAAGGCCCGGGCGGATGCCTATGAGAAGATCGAAAAAATCATCAGCGACAACCACAGCTATGAGGTCCCGGAGATCGTCAGCATACCCATAGACAGGGGTTCGGCTGCGTATCTGAGATGGATCGACGAGGTGAGCGGGTAATCCTCGCTTCGGTTTTCCTGATCGAGGCGATTGGCTTTCACTACCATGGGATTGTGATCAGAGAACCGGGACCACAGAGACCTGTCCCCATGACCGCTGTACGGTTCCCGGTTTGCGGGATGATCCTTGATCCGAAAATGATTGTATGCTATCAGCGTCTTACTTGTGATTATATGGGTTCTCGCCCGATTGCCGGGTGAATCGCGCAGACACGTCGCACAGAAGCTTCCAATTGCACAGAAACGGGCGGCGCCGGTCTTGAAGCGGCTCACCGGCCTTGGGCATTCGACGGTCTGCTCCTTAATGACAGCCTTGCACTTCACTCCTTTGGGGAGCACGACTGTGAAGTGAGTGTGAAGGAGGTCGATAGAATGCGCCGTGACACCCGTTATCCATACAGGGCATGCATGGCCCTTTTCTGTATCGTATGGGCACTGCTGGCGGCAGGCTGTAAACGAAGCGATATCATTCTCGTAAAAAAAGGCGTCTACGGAAACTACGAGACAGCGATCGGCACGGCCTTCGACAGGTGTTCCCACTTTGTCAACACCTCCTGGGATCGCATCCAGTATGAAGCGAACCGGCCCATGGTGGTCTTTACCGCGGAGTTCCCCATCCAGGTGTTCCTGAACACCGTCACCGCAGACGCTCACAACTGGCTCACCCTCGAAAAAATCTATTTCGAGCAGGTTGCCCCCCAGTTGACCCATGCGTATATTCGGATCACCTTCCCGGTAATTCAGGAAAACAGGACATTCACCTTGGGCGATGTCATGCTCGGGATCGCCTCTGAAAAACAAACGGTATGGTCTCCCGCGTTCTCTCAGGAGAAGAAAGCGCGCATCATCCAGGCCATATACGAAGACTCTCCTGACATTTTCACCCAGGTAGCGGCCCACGCAAACCCCTCGTTCTCCATGGGGATCACGCTGCTGCGCACCCTCACCGGCAAAGACATCTCCCAATAGGCTCTTCTCAGTGACGGGTTCACATTCCTCCCGCCGCAAAGGCAGGCGGCCCCCCATTGTGTTTTTCCCTCAGCCTTGATATATAAGACTGAAAAATAATGAGATTGTGAGTTTTCATGAAAAAAATCATAGCGGTGCCTATCGTCCTCATCTGTTTTTCGCTTCTCTTCGCAACCCTTCCCCTCTCCTCCGCGCCCGAGCCGCTGGTAGCTGAGAAATACCTCACGCCGCTCTCCCCGATGAAGATTCATCAGAAGGCGGATAAGGAGATTCTGAAATACGTCAGGAATGCACACTACCTCAAGCCGTCCATAGATGACGAACTTTCCGCGAAGATTCTCGACAACTTTCTCTCCGGGCTCGACCCCCAGCGGAGTTTTTTCCTGGCATCCGACATCCGGGAATTCGAGCAGTACCGGTTCAGGCTGGACGACCTGCTGAAGTCAGGAGACTTGAAACCGGTGTTTACGATCTACAATCGCTATCAACAGCGTCTGGTGGAGCGGCTGATCTTCATGGCCCGTATGGTGGAGTCAGGAATCGAAGACATCACGTTCGATGAAGACGAATTCCTCGATGCAGACCGGAAGGACGATCCATGGCCGAAGAACAGAGAGGAGCTTCAGGACCTGTGGCGCAAGGGCGTCAAGAGCGACATCCTGACCCTTCTGCTGGACGACAAGCCCATAGCGGAAGTACGGGATACGCTTTCCAAGCGCTACCGGAGTCAGCTCAACCGCGCCGCTCAGACCAAGAGCGAGGATGTCTTCCAGCTGTTCATGAACGCCTTCACGCAGACCTTTGACCCCCATAGCCAGTATTTCTCTCCCCGGCAGTCTGAAAACTTCTCCATCGACATGAGCCTTTCCCTTGAAGGCATCGGGGCCATGCTCGGGGTGGAGAACGATTTTGTCAAGGTGGTGCGCCTGATCCCCGCAGGTCCTGCAGACAAGGCGGGAGAGCTCAAGCCGGACGACCGCATCGTCGGTGTCGGGCAGGGCGAAGACGGCGAGATCGTAGATGTGGTGGGCTGGCGGCTCGACGATGTCGTAGCCCTCATACGCGGGCCGAAAGAGACAACCGTGCGGCTGAAGATCATTCCCTCTGATGCCGCGGACGACACCCAGACCAAGATCATCTCCATCGTACGCAACACGGTCAAGCTCGAGGAGCAGGCCGCCCACAAGGAGATCCTCACCGTGGAAGACGGCGAAAAGGAGTACCGGATCGGCGTCATCATCATTCCCACCTTTTATCTCGATTTCGATGCCGTAAACGCCGGCAGGGATGATTTCCGGAGCACGACCAGGGATGTCAAAAGGCTCCTGGCAGAGCTCAAAGAAGCCCAGGTGCAGGGAATCATCATCGACCTGCGTGACAACGGCGGGGGCTCTCTCCAGGAGGCAAGCACGCTGACCGGCCTGTTCATCGAACAGGGGCCCATCGTCCAGATCCGGTATGCAAACAACAAGGTGGAAAAGCTCTATGACAGCGATCCCCGCATATTCTGGGACGGCCCCCTGGCCGTGGTGGTGAACCGCCTGAGCGCCTCTGCCTCGGAGATCTTCGCAGGGGCGATCCAGGACTATGGGAGGGGGCTGATCATCGGCGAGGATACCTTCGGCAAGGGTACGGTTCAGAGCCTCATATCCCTGAATCACGGCCAGCTCAAGCTCACCTCGGCGAAGTTCTACCGGATCTCCGGGGCCAGTACCCAGCATCGCGGGATAACCCCGGATATCATCTACCCCAGCCTCTACGACAGGAAAAAGATCGGCGAAGACTGTCTCGACAGCGCCCTGCCGTGGGATACGATCACAGGAACCTCCCACCGGCAGTACAAGAACTTCGCGCCGCTGATCCCGCTGCTCAACGACATGCATCTCAAGCGCATGGAAACCGACCCGGATTATCTCTATCTCAAGGACATGACCGAGCACCTGGCGCAGGTCCGGTCCAAGACCGAGGTGTCTCTCAATCGGGCCGTGCGCATCCAGGACCAGAAACAAGTGCGACAGAAACGCCTCGAGCTGGAAAACCGCCTCAGAAACGCCAAGGGCAAGCCCCTTCTGGAAGACCTGGAAGCCATCATCAAGGACGAGGAGAAAAAGGAGCTCCAGGGAGAATCCCGAAAAAGCAAAGGCCCGGAAGATCCGGTACTGATGGAGAGCGCCCGCATCCTGGCGGACTTCATGCGCATGCAGGTCCCGGCGGATTCTCCCCCGAAGGGAATTGCCGTAAACCAGCTCAATGTCGCCCCCTAGTCCTGTGGCGGTGGAGTTTGACAGAAGATCAGGATCAGGTTGAGGCCTGCCCCCTTGATTTGTGGATGATCTCCACTGTAGTACCAGACGCCGCGCAGTCTTGCCCGACCCGGACAAGCCCCCGCCCGAAGGCTCCTCTGACCGGGTTTTCGCGGGCTTTCGCACCCGGGTTCGCTCACCATGGCGCTGCTGCCGGGGACATATCCGATCGTGCCCTCTCAAGCCCAGGAGACCCATACCTCTTTGACTTGAGCAGGAAAATGTGGGAAAAGGAAACCGCTTCCTGCACCAGAGAAAATCACGGAGCAGGCGCTCAACCTTATACGAGACTGGGGATAGAACCTATGAACGTGCTGGTCACTGGAGGAGCGGGATACATCGGAAGCCATACCTGCGTGGAGCTTCTGAATGCAGGGTATGACGTGACAGTCGTGGACAATCTCTCCAATTCCAAGAAAGAATCACTGCAAAGGGTGGAAAGGATAACGGGCCGGCCCCCTGCCTTTTACCAGGTTGACCTGTTGGACAGAGACGGCCTTTCCTCGGTCTTTGCTCACGGGGCGTTCCATGCCGTCATCCATTTCGCCGGCCTCAAGGCGGTAGGGGAATCGGTGAGCATGCCCCTGCGCTACTACCACAACAATGTCACCGGAACCCTGATCCTGTGTGAGGTCATGAAGGAGCACGGGGTCAGAAACCTGGTGTTCAGCTCTTCCGCAACCGTGTACGGCGAGCCGGACACGGTTCCGATCAGAGAGGACTTCCCCTTGCGCGCCACCAACCCCTACGGGCGCTCCAAGCTCATGATCGAGGAGATTCTCCGCGATCTCTTTGTATCCGATCCGGGCTGGAACATCGCCCTGCTCAGATACTTCAACCCCGTGGGCGCCCATACGAGCGGTCTCATCGGGGAGGACCCCAACGACATCCCCAACAACCTCATGCCGTTCATCTCCCAGGTGGCGATCGGCAAACGAGAGCAGCTCAACGTGTTCGGAAACGACTACCCCACGGTTGACGGCACCGGGGTGCGCGACTATATCCATGTCGTAGACCTCGCCGCAGGGCATATCCACGCGCTGAAAAAAATCGAGCAGCGTCCCGGGGTCGTAACCTACAACCTGGGCACGGGCAGGGGCTACAGCGTCCTGGAGATGGTCCGCGCCTTTGAGAAGGCATCGGGCCGGAAGATCCCCTACCGGATCACGGAAAGACGCCCGGGCGACATCGCCTCGTGCTATGCAGACCCTTCAAAGGCACAGAAAGAGCTCGGGTGGAAGGCCCTGCGCGGCATCGACGAGATGTGTGCCGACTCGTGGAAATGGCAGTCGCTCAACCCGGACGGTTATACATGAGCAGGGTGAGCAAGAGCCTGTGATCCCGGCAGAATACCCCGCCCTGTGAGGCGTTCCTTGCCAAGGAGGTGCAGTGAGCACGCAGAAAACCTATCGTGACCGTGTCATGAACCTCTCCAGCAGGATACTCGGCCCGTGCGATTCACAGCCCGTGCGCAGCCTGACTGAGGCATTGACGATCATCCTGGCCGCCATCTGCGAAAACGTGATGGCAGGGACCGGCCACATCCCGGATCCGGAACACAGCACCATTGAGAAATGCTCGGTAAGTGTCTGCTTCATGGCGGCCTGTACAGTTCCCCTGATCTCGCAGCTCCGCGAAGGGGGGCAGGACGTTGACGCAGAATCACTCTTGCATCGGGCAGGCCAGCGGATATTCGAACGTTACGGCAAAGAAGACCAAAGAACAATCGTAGAGTCGGGAATGTTCCTGTTCAAAGAACTGATCAACGAGGCGCCGGGCAACCACAAGCTTCAGGAGTGGATGGGCAGCGTTCACAACGTGACGGACAAATACGTGCGCACCGGGGGCCGGACAGACTGCGTGGATCTTTTCGCGCCGCTGTATCTGGTGCTCCTCATGGCGACGAAACAGACCGGCGCACGACCGGGAATGGAAAAGGAGACCTGAATAAAGATGAGTCTCGTCAAGGACCTGGCCAGACAGGGAAAGGACAAGATGCTCTCCAAAACGCTTGAGGTCTTGGGCCGGCAGGTAGTCAGCCGATACGGCACACTGCGTGATATCACCCTCGACTCCCATGCCCGGAAGATCGAGATCGAGGTGCTGCTCGAAGGCGAATCGAGCCCTATCCGGGTTTCTATCAACCGGTTTGATATCGTCTTCGAAGGAGAAGAGGCAATGGTGATCTTCCGGGACATTGCCGTATCGAGGGCGTGGATGAAAACCCTGGCGGAAGACATCCTCGTGGGCAAGCCATTGAAAATACCTCACAAGTACGCCAAATTGCTCGACAAGATCATCTAGCGCACAGGTCTTTTTGTGCGGGCCCGCCCCCGGACCGATTAAAAGGCGTATGATTCGCTTGCATTCGGGTGAAATTTCTACTACCTAAAAACCTTCATGCATATGTTGATATGAGAGAGTATAATTTTTGACGAGGACCATGTTGGTACGAGAAATTCTCAAGGAGAAGAAAACAAGCTTCAGCTTCGAGTTCTTCCCACCCAAGACGCCCGGGGGATGGGACAAGCTCTTTCTGACGATCTCCGATCTCATCCCGCTGAAGCCCTCGTGGGTGAGCGTGACGTACGGCGCAGGCGGGTCCACCCGGGAGAATACCCACAACCTGGTGGTGAGGATAAAGAAAGAGACAGACCTCACGGTTGTCACCCATCTCACTTGCATCGAAGCCACCAGAGGCGACATCATGGCCATTCTCGAGCGCTACGACAGCGAGGGGATCTACAACATTCTTGCCCTGCGGGGAGACCCCCCCCTCGGGCAGAGCAGCTGGGAGGCAGGCCCCGAAGGGTTCTGCTATGCGATCGACCTCGTCGCGTTCATCAAGAAGCACTTCCCGCATATGTGTGTGGGAGTGGCCGGCTTTCCCGAAGGGCATCCGGAAACGAAAAACCGCCTGCAGGAGATCGAGCACCTCAAGGCCAAGGTCGATGCAGGGGCGGACTACATTATCACCCAGCTCTTCTTCGACAACCGCGACTATTACGACTTCTGCGAGCGGTGCGAGCTGGCCGGGATCACGGTCCCGATCATTGCGGGCATCATGCCCGTCATTTCCCGCAGCGGCATGATCCGCATGGCCGAGCTCGCGGCACGGGCACGGATACCCGCAGCCCTTCTGAAGTCGGTGCAGCGGGCCGGCAGCGACGAGTCTGTCGAGCGGGTCGGCATTCACTGGGCCACCGAGCAGGTGCGCGACCTCATCGACAACCATGCGCGGGGTATTCACTTCTATACACTGAACAACGCCAACGCCACCCTGAAGATCTACGAGGCCCTCGGGGTCGACGACTCATCACAGCTCGCCTGAGGCAGAGCACTTTCAAGGAGATCGCCCGAGAACAGGCCAAGCATATTATGATGAGACACCATGAAGCAGAAGCAAAACCCAGATTCCATTTCGCCTCAGGAAAGGAGCAACCGATATGAGCATATGTCCCTGCGGATCCAAACTCGATTATGAGCAGTGCTGCGAGCCGTTGATCAAGGGCACTCGGCAGGCCGGTACGCCGGAGCAGCTGATGCGCTCGCGGTACACCGCATATGTAAAGGCGGAGCTCGATTACCTCCTGGAATCCACCCATCCCTCCCAGAGGGGCGATTACGACCTCAAGAGCACCAGGCGCTGGGCCGAGAAATCGGAGTGGGACGGTTTGCAGATCATATCCACTGAAGGAGGAGGCGAGGAAGACACCGAAGGCAAGGTGGAATTCATCGCTCATTACCGCTACAAGGGCAGAAAGACAGCCCACCACGAGCTGGCCGAGTTTGTCAGAGAGGATGGCAGGTGGTTCTTCCATCACGGCGACATGGTTCCCCAGAAACAGGTGATCCGCGAAGGCGATAAAATCGGCCGGAACGATCCCTGCCCCTGCGGGAGCGGACTGAAGTACAAGAAATGCTGCGGAAAGTGAGGCACTGAAGCTCTGCTTGCACTTTAGCGGCGGTCCGGCGCCTGTGCAGCGGAGGGGAGAAAGGTTGTGCCGCCCTGCCCTCTCCGCTTGATTTACCGGGGGCATGTCCCGGAAGCGAAGGCATGGGCACCGGCTCAGCAGGATACCCAAAAAAGGAGGACTCACATCCATGTCAAGAGGTTTCAAGAAGATCCTGACCTCCCGCATCACCATCTCCCTCCTCTACCGCTTCATCCGGGAATATTCACGGACCTTCCGGCTCCAGGTGGAAAACGAGGGCCAGTGGATGGACCATGTCGATTCCGGCGGTGCAGTGGTACTGTGCTGCTGGCATCAGCAGTTCTTCTCCGCGATCAGGCACTTCAGGGATTATCGTCATTACCGTCCTTCGCTCATGATATCCAGGAGTGCTGACGGCAAGATCATCGCAGGGGTAGCCGAGAAAACCGGATGGGACGTGGTGCGCGGCTCCTCATCGAGGGGCGGGCGCGACGCGCTGACCCGGATGGCTGAAAAACTGAAGCAGAGCAGAGTAGCCGCACATATCGTGGACGGCCCCCGGGGACCGGCCGGGACCGTGAAGGCTGGGGTCATCCGCCTTGCCCAGCTCGGCGGGGCGGTCATCGCGCCTTTTTCCACCCGGACCGACAGGGCGTGGTACTTCAACAGCTGGGACCGTTTCATGATACCCAAGCCCTTTGCCCGGGTCACGCTGCGATTTGACGGCCTCTATCCGGTTCCCTGCCCGTCTTCGCCCGAAGAGTTCGAAGAACATCGTCAGAGGCTGGAAAAGATCATGCGGCCCGGGCTCATCCTCCCGTGAATTCTCGCCTTCACTTTCTGGAAAAACCGTGCTAGTTTATGGTGAATAATGTCTTTGAGATGCGTTTATTGTGGAAAAACACGTGCTTAGATACTAAGCAGAGATAAAATCAAATTGTGAGGAGGGTATCATGTTGAAGAAAGTGCTCGGAGTTTTTTTGGCAACGGTCCTGTTCATTTCCACAGGATACGCACTGGAGGTGGCAAAGGTAAACGTGCCCGATTCCATCAGCGCCGCCGGCAGTGACCTGGTGCTGAACGGTGCCGGCATACGGAGCAAGTGGGGTCTCAAACTCTACGTCGGCAGCCTTTTCCTCCCCCAGAAGAGCACGGACGCTCAGGCCATCATAGCTGCCAATGAACCCATGGCAATCAGGCTCAACATCATCTCCGGCCTGATCACCAGCGAGAAGATGATCACCGCCACAAGAGAGGGCTTCGATAATTCCACAGGCGGCAACCTAGAGCCCATCGCAGACGATGTCGAGACCTTTATCGCGGTCTTCAATGAGCCCATCAAAGAGGGAGATGCCTTTGATCTCGTCTTTGCCCCCGAAAAAGGGGTGGAGGTGTTCAAGAACGGCAATCCCATTGCCGTTGTCGGAGACCTTGAATTCAAGAAGGCCCTCTTCGGGATCTGGCTCTGTGACAAGCCGGCCCAGAAAAGCCTCAAGGATGGCATGCTCGGCATGTAGCCCGGTCTGCAGTATGAATCAGAGGCTTGCAGGGCTCATCGCCCTGAAAGCCTCTTCCCTCCCAAGATCACCCGCATCTTCAAGATCCTCATCCTTCTTTCCGAAATGCAATCCTATGAGCAGAGAACAGGGAAGAGCTGCATGAATGATCTCCCAGCACATACTTTGCAGTTGCCAGAAGAGGAAATCTTGGTAGGATAGAGTGCCATGAAAACATTTATCCGTGACCTGCTGAAGCGGTATTTCTCCGACCCTCAGGTAATCATTCTGATCCTCATCCTCCTTGCGGGGCTCGTATTCATAGTTCTCCTCGGCGACATGCTGCTGCCTGTCTTCGTGGCCATCATCATCGCCTACCTCCTCGATGGAGTGGTCTCCTGGCTCCAGCGTTTCGGCCTGCCCAGAAACGCCGCAGTGATCATCGTGTTCACCTGCTTCATTGCACTGGTCGCCGTGCTGCTCATCGGGCTGCTCCCTCATATCACCCGGCAGATCGCCCAGCTCATCCAGGAACTGCCCGTCATGCTGGCGAAGGGGCAGAAGGAGTTGCTCAAGCTCCCGGAAAAGTACCCGGATTTCTTCTCTCACGATCGCATCAGCCAGATATTCACCTATATCGGTTCGGATATCGCGGATTTGGGCCAGCGTGTGCTTTCCTTCTCACTGTCATCGGTCCGGAGCATCATTACCCTGCTGGTGTATCTGGTTCTCGTGCCCTTCCTGGTGTTCTTCTTTCTCAAAGACAAGTACCTCATATTCCAGTGGGCCAAGGAACTCCTGCCGGAGCAGCGTGCTCTCACCCTCAGGGTATGGGTGGAGGTGAACCAGCAGTTTGCCAACTATGTCAGAGGAAAGATATGGGAGATCGTCATCATCTGGGCGATCTGTTACGTGGTGTTCTCCTTCATGGGCCTGAGGTTCGCAATGTTCCTGTCGTTTTTCGTGGGCCTCGCCGACCTCGTCCCCTATGTCGGGTCGACGATCATGGCATTCCCGGTCGCGCTCATCGCCTTTTTCCAGTGGGGGCTCGACTGGCAGTTCGCCTACATTCTTATCGCATACGGCATCATCCAGATCTTTGACGGCAACATCCTGGCTCCTCTCCTGTTTTCCGAGGCGGTCAACCTGCATCCGGTGGCCATCATCGTGTCCCTGCTCTTCTTCGGCGGTCTCTGGGGCGTCTGGGGGCTCATCTTTGCGGTGCCCCTGGCCACGCTTGTTCATGCGGTACACAAGGCCTGGACCAGCAGCCTCACCCGGCCCACTCCCGTAAGTAGTGTAGAGCAGAAAACCGCCGAGACCATCCCCGGCTGATCTCCGCATATAAACCCGGCCTCCCGCACGAGCAGGTCAAGGGGTGTGCCCCTGCTGCTTAAAAAATCCTTGTGCTCATAATAAAACATCATCAGCCCGATAAGGCACGATGAAGGGGAGGGATTTATCTTTTTTCCACCAAGAGACGATGAGTGGATATGTATGATAGTGCCGAAACGTGAGGACTGAGCCGCAGGAATGACAAATACGCCGACCTTTCTCAAAGAATTGCGGATTCTCATCGTGGACGATTCTGCAGTGGTCAGGAGCGTCCTCGCCAAGGAACTCCTGCGATCCGGCGTTGAGGTGACCCAGGCGGAGAACGGGCAGCAGGCGCTCGATATCGCGCTGTGCAAGGAGTTCGACCTGATCATCACCGATGTGGAGATGCCCTGCATGGACGGGATCGAGCTCTGCAGACGGTTGAAAACCAATCCCCGGACCCAGCAGACACCCATTGTCATCCTGAGCTCTCTGGACAGCGAAGAAGACATCAAAAAAGGCTACAAGGCCGGTGCATCCACCTACATCACCAAGGCTCAGGCCAAGGAATCCCTGATCGAAACCATCGAGACCGTGCTCCAGAAAACGACCTTCCAGCGGGGAAGGACCATCCTCGTGGTAGACGACTCTTCCACGGTGAGGACCCTGGTGGAAAAGGGCCTCAAGGAGGTGGGTTTCGAGGTGGTGAAGGCGGAAAACGGCAGGCTCGCCCTCGATGTCCTCAAGCACGAGCATCCTGACCTCATTCTCAGCGACATCGACATGCCCGAGATGAACGGTGAGGAGTTCTGCCAGGCCGTGCACGCCGATCCCCAGCTCAGCACCATCCCCTTCGTGGTCATGAGCGCCAACGACGACCGCCCCATCATGCGCCGCATGCTCCAGCTCGGAGCCGATGCCTATCTGGTGAAACCCTTCAACATCGACCAGCTGGTCATAACCGTGGAGAAGCTGCTTTCCGACAAGCTGCTCATCCTCCACAAGGAGAAGGAGCGTCTGGAGACGGAGCAGAAGCTCATTTTGGCGAGCATCACTTCGCTATGCTGCGCGCTGGAGGCCCGCGATTCCTATACCAGGGGGCACTCGGAGGCGGTGTCGTACATCGCCACCAGGATCGCCATGGAAATGGGCATGAGCCAGGAGGAGATCGACCTCGTAAAGCTCGGCGGCAAGCTGCACGACCTGGGAAAGATCGGTGTATTGGACAGCGTGCTGCTCAAACCCGGCAAGCTCAGCGACGAGGAATTCGCTATCATCAAACGCCATCCGGTGATCGGCGCCGACATCCTCAGGCCGGTGCCGAGCCTCGCCAAGATCCTCCCCATCGTGCTCCATCACCACGAGCGTTTCGACGGCAATGGATATCCTGAAGGGCTCAAAGGCGAGGATATCCCCCTGTGGGCCAGAATCACCGCCGTGGGCGATACCTATCACGCGCTCACGAGCGACCGCCCCTATCGCAAGGGCATGGACAGGGACAAGGCCCTCCAGATCATCGAGAGTGTGAGCGGGAGCCAGCTCTGTCCCGACTGTGTGGATGTCTTCCTCAAAATGGAGCTCTGGCTGGGAGATCACGGCAATGAAGGGCCGATCGAGCCCAATCCCGGAGAAGAGAAGCCCTCCTCAGAGAATCTCATCGTGCTGCCCAACACACTGATCGCACGCGCCCGCAAGTGAGGCTGCAAGGCCGTGGCAACACAGGCATCATCCCTGCCCCCATCTGAAACAAAGCAAGAAAGAATTTGCATTTGGTTTACGTTTTCACTATTAATCTGTTCCATTGTGGAAGAGATATACTACTAGAGGTAGTGGGCATGAGAAGAGACATTGTTCATGAAGGATCAGAACAGCTGACGTATGAGATCCGTGAAATCGTCGCTGTAGCGGATGTGTTGAGAAAATACGGAGTCCAGATCACTTGGGAGAACATCGGCGATCCCATTCAGAAGGGCGAGAAGCTCCCCCAGTGGATCAAGGACATCGTCATCGACCTTGTATCGGACGACAGGACCTATGGATATGTTGCCACCCAGGGCGTTCCGGAAACACGGGAGTTCCTCGCACAGGAGGTAAACAAGCGCGGCGGCTATCAGATCACCAGAGACGACATCGTGTTCTTCAACGGCCTGGGCGATGCCGTTGCAAAGGTGTTCAACTTCATGAAACGGGAGTCGCGGGTCATCGGGCCCTCCCCGGCCTACTCGACCCATTCTTCCGCCGAGGCAGCCCATTCGGGCTACGAGCACCTCACCTACGAACTGGACCCGAAAAACAACTGGATTCCCGACCTGGACGATCTCGAGAAGAAGATCAGATACAACGACTCCATCGCGGGCATCCTCATCATCAATCCCGACAATCCCACCGGCGCGGTATACCCCCGGGAGATACTCGAGCAGATGGTGGATATCGCCCGGCGGTACCGGGTGTTCATGATCTGCGATGAGATATACAGCAATCTGGTCTACGACACCCACAAGACCGCTCACTTGAGCGAGGTGATCGAGGAGATCCCGGGCATGGCCCTGCGCGGCATCTCCAAGGAAGTGCCGTGGCCCGGGTCCCGATGCGGGTGGATCGAGGTGTTCAATCAGGACAAGCTCAACTTCAAGCGCTATGTCAAGAGCCTGATAAACGCCAAGATGCTCGAGGTCTGTTCCACGAGCCTTCCTCAATACGCCATACCTCGCATCCTGGGAGACCCCAGATACCCTGAACACCTCGAGCGGAGGCGGACAATATACGCACAGCGTGCCGAGGAGGCGTGGAAATTCTTCTCTGATGTCCCGGGCGTGGTGGTCAACAAGCCTCAGGGCGCCTTCTACATGACCGTGCTCTTCGAGGACCACGTGCTGAACGACCGGCAGAGCCTCCCAATCCCGGACACCAGAATCCGCAGGTTCATCGAAGACAAGGTCAAGGGCGTGGAGCCGGACAAGCGCTTCGTGTACTATCTCCTGGGCGCCACCGGTATCTGTGTGGTTCCCCTGACAGGATTCTGCTGCAAGAAGCAGGGCTTCCGCCTGACCCTGCTGGAGACGGACGATAAAAAACGCACGTGGACATGGCAGACCATCGCAGAAAGCATCAAGACCTACCTCGACTCCACCAACAAGGCAAACATTTCGTCCAGTTCCGCGATCTAGCCCCCATGGTCATGGGCTGCATATAACCGGGTCCGGCTGCCGCGGGTATGCCCGTGCAGCCATCGGCCCGGGAAAGAGTGAGGGTGTTTCCTTTGAACGTGAGGATCTCACAGGAGAGGATCGAGTTTCAGTCGCTGGGCCAGCCGATTGCCGGAGTGCTCTTCCTGCCCGGGGATGGGGGCCTGTTTCCCGCGCTGGTGATCTCGCACGGCTACATGGATTTCAAGGAAAACTACTTCGAGCTCTGCGGGTATCTTGCCCAACGCGGCGTCGCATCACTGGTCATGGACATGCACGGCCATGGCGAGAGCGGAGGCGAGCGTTACCACATCCACCTGGACGAATGGATCGCCGATATACGGGCGGCCATGGATGTGCTCCAGGCGCATCCATCCATCGACCCGGAGGGCTTGGGCGCCTTCGGCCTTTCCTCGGGCGGCACGGCCGTCCTCGAAGCCGCCCTGGTCGACTCGAGGATACGGGCCCTGATCACCCTGGATGCGACTGTCAGGCCGCTCTTGAGCGTACCCGAGCGGATCGGCATGGGTCTGCTTTCCACGCTGGGAAGGATCAAGCGTTTCCTGACAGGCAGGGATCTGAGGGTTTCCCTTGTCCGCGAGGTAGGCAAGGTGGAGGCTGCGCACGATCCCGAGGTCAACGAACAATGGCGCAGCAATCCCCGGGTCGTCGAGATGTGGTCATCGTTCCCCTTCCCCGGCTCTGAGGCATCGGTGTATGTTGACACCCTCACCCGGGTTCACCGGATAACGGTCCCGACACTCGTGCTCCACGGCGCGCAGGACAGGGTTGACAGTCCTCAAACCGCTCATATGCTCTTCGATGCCCTGACCTGCCCCAAGGAGCTGCACATCATCGAGGGCAACGGTCATCTCGGCCACCTGGACCGGAACAAAGGCATGGTAATGGAACTGACCGCTGGCTGGGCACTGAGCCGTCTGAAGGGCTCCGGCAGACCATCAGGTGAATGCGCCAGCAGCTCATCCCGGAAAAGGAGTATGGAATGAAGGCAACCGGAAAACATTCGATAACAGGGCTCCTCACGGTCTTTTTCCTCGCGGGAGCCCTGATCTTCACCGGATGCGAGGGCAGCGAGGCCAAGAGAGAGGTGGAAGAAACCGTCAAGGAGCTCAGCGGCGCCGGACTCGTCGATAAGGGCGAGAAGCTCAAGCAGCAGATCAGAGACCTCAATGCAGAGGATGTCCGGAGGATTCAGGAAGACCTTTCCCGGGGCATCTACGAGGAGGAATAGAGCATCTCCGCTGCAAGCAGCGGGGCAGGCCTGGTATGAACAGGCCATTCACAGTACGCTTGAGCATTGAAGACCGATCCTAAAAAGAACAGGAAAAGACGGGATTGTCTGAGGCAGCTTGTATTCGATTGAGAATCGAATGAACTGCTCGTTTTTTCATACAGCGCCGTGCATGACAATGGCGCGCGAGCCATTTCGGCCGCGATTGCCGCACGACGGGAAAAGGCTCTGTGTAAGGAGGGGGTGTAATTATGGAGAATACCGATTGTGTGGTCTGGATCACCGGTGCCTCGTCGGGCATCGGGGAGGCGCTGGCATACGCATACAGCAAAAAGGGAGCCCGCCTGGTTCTTTCCTCCCGCGACGAAGCAAGGCTCAGCGAGGTCCGGAGCCGGTGCGAGGAGCCCGGCCGTCATCTCGTGGTTCCCCTCGATCTGCGGGATGCGCCGTGCATTGGAGCGGGATGTGCAAAAGTTCTCGAACATATGGGGCATGTGGACATCCTGATCAACAACGGGGGCATTTCCCAGCGAAGCCTCGTCTTGGAAACCCCCCTGGACGTAGACCGGATGATCATGGAGACGAATTTCTTCGGCACCGTGGCGCTGACCAAGGCGGTCCTCCCCTCCATGGCACAGCGGCGCTCCGGCCGTATCGTGGTCATCAGCAGCCTGGTCGGCAGGTTCGGCACCCCGCTGAGATCGGCGTATTCCGCGTCGAAGCACGCCCTGCACGGGTTTTTCGAGAGTCTGAGGGCCGAGGTGTGGGGGCTGGGTATCGGGGTTACCCTGGTGTGTCCGGGTTTCATCCGGACCAATATCTCCGTCAATGCCCTCACCAGAGACGGCAGCCCCCAGGGAACCATGGACGAAGCACAGGCAAACGGCATGCCACCCGATGCATGCGCTCGGAAGATCATCGCAGCCGTTGAGAAGGGGAAGCCGGAGGTGTACATCGGAGGCAAGGAACTGATGGGGGTGTACATCAAGAGGTTCGCCCCGGGATTGTTCGACCGCATCATCAGAAAGACCAGGGTCACCTAGCGCCGGTCCTCCTTTTAAGAGAAGCGCTGTCGGCCGGCAGGGAGAGGCCCTTCTTGTTTAGGGGAAGGCGGTATTCAATTTTCCTTCCTGCCTACCGATAATCACTATATGCGGATTCTTAAGCATCCGTCATGCACCGGGATATCTCATCAAAGGTGTATTCTCTGCCATACAGCGCTTCCCTCACAGGGGTTGAGATCCAGAATCCAAGGCAGCCGGCCGAAACAGCCTTTGTCCCTGATCCTTTTCCGGGCAGGGACAGAGACAAGGGTATGATCAATCCCGAAAAGGACGGTGTTTGGATTCATGGCTATTGAGGGATAAGGATGAGTTGTCAGATGAGCACGAGAGAGAAGGTGGCTGATTGCATCCGGAACATGGATTCGGCAATGCTGAGCATGCCTATGGATATCAGCCGGATCGCTCTGATGGCCAGAAGCCGTGACACGAACGCCGATGAGCTCGCCCGATTTTTATCACATCACGGGTCTCTCTCGGCCAGGGTCCTGAAGATAGCCAACTCCTCCTGCTTCGGTCGCAGTGGGGATATCGATTCCCTGAGCAGCGCCATAATCCAAACCGGGTTTCGTGAGATCGTTGCCATCGCCCTTTGCTCGGGTGTCTTCACCATGCTCTCCAGTGAGGGCAAATGCTCGGGTGTCGAACAGGACCGGATCTGGAAACACAACATCGGGGCGGGTCTTGCAGCGAATCTCGCAGCGAAAAGTGTCCGCGCACCGGTCGACGGGTTCTCCATGCTCACGGGTCTTCTCCATGATATCGGGAAGATCGTTTTCCATCTATGCCTCCCCGATGAGTATCAGGAGGTTCTCCAATGCCATCAGGCAGACCTTGCGCCCCTCCACTCGCTGGAGAGAGAACGTCTGGGTATCGACCATGGAGAAGTGGGATATCAGTTGCTTATGCGGTGGAATTTCCCAGATTCCGTCTGCATGCCCATCCGTTATCATCATGACCTGATCAAGTGCCCCTTTGAATACTTTCGTCAGACCATGATCCTGCATCTTGCAGACTACCTCGCCCTCCGGGCCTGCATAGGCTGTAGCGGCAACATCAATCCCGAAATAAGCACAGGAGCAATGACCACCATGGGCCTTTCGGAGACACGGATGGATGAACTCACAGAAAAGCTGGGAGACATGCGCTCTCAGGTAGACCATTTCCTCGAAGCGCTTTCGTAAAAGATGAAGGAGAGATTGCTGATGGAAAAGATTGTGGTGATTGGTGCCGGCAATGTGGGAGCATCCTCGGCCGCGGCCATGGCCGGAGAGAAACTGGGAGATATCTATCTCTATGATATCCTAGAAAATATCGCTGCCGGCCGTGCCATGGATATCAATCATGCATCCCCTGTCATGCATACAGACTGCCTGGTGACCGGGAGCCATTCCCCCGAGGTGCTCTCCGGTGCCGATATCGTGGTGATCACTGCGGGCATTGCCCGGCACTCCGGCATGACCCGCCTCGATCTCCTCAGGCAGAATCTCCAGGTGATGACCGGCATATCAGGCTTTATCATGAAGTTCTGCCCCCATGCCAGGGTGCTGGTGGTGACCAATCCTGTCGATGTCCTCACCTGGTATCTCAAAAACCTGCAACCCGACATGAACGTTTTCGGGCTGGGATGCTCTCTGGATACGGTCCGTTTCAGGCACTTCATCGCCGAGGCCGCAGGGGTTTCTGCAGACTGCGTTCAGGGGATGGTGATCGGCGCCCATACCGATGACATGGTCCCGCTGGTGAGCCGGGCCACGGTCAGCGGCATCCCGCTCAGGGAAATTGTGAGCAGTGAGGCCCTTGACACCGTCTGCCAAAGAACCCGGGCAGCGGGCACGCTCATCGTGGATATGCTCCGGCACCACAGCGGATTCTACGCAGCCTCTCAGGTGGTTTCCCGGATCGTAAAGGCGATGGTGCTCGATCGCCATGAGATATTTCCTCTCAGTGTCGTATGCGCCGGAGAATACGGCTATGACAAAATCCCCCTCGCGCTGCCGGCCGTCATCGGCCACCGGGGCATATACCGCATCCTCGATATCGAACTCGAACCCGGCGAACGCAGTGATCTGGACCGGTGCGCATCCGCGATGAACGAGGTGATTCAAGGCCTTTCCTAGCCGCTTTCTCGCCCGTTTGTCTCTTGCATCTACGAGCCGATGATACTAGACTCTTCTCCTGCCATGGATCTGTCATAAAGGGGGGGGAATCATGGAGCTCTTTGAGAAGGTGAATATCGGCGGCCTCAGCCTGGCGAACCGCCTGGTGAAATCCGCAACCCTGGAGAATACGGCGACCTCAGACGGCCTGCCGACCCGGCAGACGGCTCACTTCTACAAACGGCTGGCCCGGGGGGAGCCCGGCCTTATCATCACCGGTTATGCCTATGTCCATCCGTCAGGTCGCTCCTATCCTTTCCAGCACGGCGCAGACAGCGACGCCATGATCGAATGCTGGCGCCCGGTTGTAGATACGGTCCACGAGCACGGCAGCAGGATAGCCCTCCAGATCGTTCACGGAGGAAGGCAGTGCAGGCCCGACCGTAACGGGCAGACCCTGCTGGCCCCCTCCCGGATTCCCAACCTGGTCTATTTCTCGCTGCCTCGAAAAATGACCTCAGACGAGATCACCCGGACCATCCGGGATTTCGGCGAAGCAGCCGGCAGGGCCCGTGAGGCGGGGTTCGATGCGGTTCAGATCCATGCAGCCCACGGGTATCTCATCTCGGGTTTTCTTTCGCCGCTGACCAACCGCCGCAGAGACGAGTGGGGAGGCGACCCGGAGCGGAGGTCCCGGTTTCTCACCGAGGTCTTCCGCACGGTCCGCTCCGCGGTGGGAGACGATTTCCCGGTCATGGCAAAGATGAACATTCACGACTTCGTCCCATTCGGACTGACTCCTGCACGCAGTTTTCCGCTGGCGTGCAGGCTCGCACGGCTCGGTCTGGACGCTCTGGAGATCAGCGGCGGGCTCCTGGAAAACCCCTTGGCAATGAGCAGGGGCGGTGCACCCTCCGCCATTATCAACAGGGGCAAGAGGCTGCCCGTACGGGCATACTTCTCGTCGTGCCTTGCCTTCATGAGGTTTTTCCAGCCCTTTCGCGAGAACTATTTCCAGGAATATGCCGCCAGGCTCAAACCCGATCTCCCCATCCCGCTCATCCTCGTGGGAGGCGTGAGAAGCGTCCATGGAGCCGAACAGGCTCTTCTCTCCGGCGCTGCCGACCTCGTCTCGATGGCCCGTCCCCTGGTCAGAGAACCCGACCTGCCGAAGAAATGGCGGGAGGGAGCCGCCGATCGGGCGAGCTGCACCTCGTGCAATCGATGCCTGGGAGAGATCGAGCAGGGGGGCAGGCTCGCCTGTTACCAAAAGACGGACAGCCGCCGCCCATGATCCGGTTGCCGAGCATCATCTCCCTGTCTGAAGAAAAGCTTGGCAGGCAACAGGTACACCTGTACCCGGGAAACGAATCATGCTATGAATAATCCCCGCCGGACGGCCCTGCTCTAAGCCGGGGTCCTCCACTCAAAAGACGCGGGGACCGGGGTCTTTCAAGGCCGGGCGAATATCCCCATGCCTCACCGCGGACCCCTTCGGAGGAAAATCCCCGTGCGGCGCCGAACCCGGCAGCGAGAGATCAAACCAAAGACGGGAGGCTACACAATGAAGAGAAAACCCATCCCTTTTTCGGAGCTCCTTATCCAGGCCCACACCATATGGTCGCGCCAATGGCTCGTACTTACCTGCGGTGATTTCAAATCGGGCGAATTCAACTCGATGACCGTGGGGTGGGGAAGCTTCGGAACCATGTGGAATGTCCCCATGGCTCAGGTGGTGGTCCGCCCGACCAGGTATACCTATCAGTTCATGGAGCAGTACGACACCTTCACCCTGTGCGCCCTGGGGAAAAAATATCGTGATTCACTGAAGATTCTTGGCAGCCGCTCGGGCAGAGACGGAGACAAGATATCCGCGGCAGGGCTGACCCCTATACCCTCCTCCAAGATCGCTGCGCCGGGTTTTGCCGAGGCTCAGCTCATCGTGGAGCTCAAGAAGATCTACTGGGACGACTTCAAGCCCAGCCATTTCCTGGACCCCTCCATCGAGGAGCACTATCCCCTCAAGGACTACCACAGAATGTACTTTGGGGAGGTACTTGCCATCTCCGGGACTGAGTCGTATTCAATTATCTAGCAGTGCACACCGCCGATCGCGGCTGGGAGAGCGTGATGGATCGATCGAGGAAACAGTGGAAGTTTGCGTCTGCCGCTACTTCGCACGAAACGGCTCCGGCCGGCCATTGAAAGGAGGATCTCCATGCTCGAGGTTCGATGGCTCGGCTGTGCAGGACTCGAACTGGAAATAAACTCGAAAGTCATCCTGATCGATCCCTATCTCTCCAGACCGGGCATATTCAAAATCCTTTTCAGCCGCATCGCCCCCGCCCCCGATCTCGTCAATTCCTTCACGGCAAGGCTTGCCGGAAGGGTTTCAGCGGTGATCTGCGGGCACACCCACTTCGACCATGTCCTCGATGTCCCCGAGATCGTCCGCTCACTGGGCTGCAGGGCAGTGGGGAGCAGCAGTCTGAAAACCCTTCTGGACATCTCCGGGGTATCGGCCGAGGTGACCATCTGCTCCGGCAACGAACGAATCGATCTCGACGATGACATCAGGTTGCAGATGATCCCCTCACGGCACGGGCGCGTCTTACTGGGAAGGACGCCCTACCCGGGCGAGATCGACCCGTTAGGGACATTGCCGCTCAAGGCGAGCCAGTACCGGCTCGGAGCCATGTTCATGCCCAAGATCGAAGTGGGAGACATCACCCTGATTCATTCAGGCAGCGCCGGCTTCATCGAGTCCGAGCTCGACGGCCACCGGTGCGATGTGCTCTTCATGTGCGTGCCCGGCTGGAAGAGCATGCCCGAATATACCACCCGCATGGTGAATATCCTCAGGCCCGAGGTGATCATTCCGTTCCATTTCGACGACTTCACCCGCCGCATGCCCAGGTCCGGGAAAATCCGCATGCTTCCCTCCATCGATCTTCAAGGCTTTGTTGAACGCGTCCACAAATATTCGCCCGGCGCAGTGATCCGCATCCCCAAGACCAACGAGGTGATGCGGTTTTAGGCCCGGCGGCACCGGGCATGACCTGCTCCCGGTCTAAAACCGGGTCCTTTTCAGGGGGCTTGGAGCGGTGTGTCTACCGGCCGTTCCCGGCCGGGTCCGGGTGGAACGGCTGTTTCGGAAAGCCGGCCCTGGCTTAAGAAAACGCCGGCAAAGACCAGGGACGAAGCCAAATACTGCATGGGGGTGAACTTCTCCCCGAGAATCAGCCATCCCAGAAACACGGTGAACACGGGGATGAGATTCATGAATGCCGATGCCTGGCTCGCAGGGACACGGCTCACCCCGAAGTTGTAGAGTCCGTACGCGCCCAGGGTGACAAAGACCCCGAGATAGAGGATGCTGAAAAACGGAACAGGGACGATTTCCGTGGGCAGAGAGGTCCCCGGCATCAGCAGAACGGGCAGGTAAAACACACTGCCGGCATACGCCTGGAGGGCGGTGAGGAAAAAGGGACGATAGCGCTCGGTGAGCTTTTTGAGGATGACGGTGTACGCCGCTGCGCAGGTCATGGCCAGAACCTCAAGAAAATTCCCCCATGCCGGATGAGGGGCCTGCTCTGACGGTGCGCCGCCGGTGCTGAGCAGGACTACCCCTGAGATCGCGACAATAAAACCGGCCAGGGTCTTGCGCGTCACCCGCTCGCGGAGAAACACCGATGCCGCCACGGCTACCATGAGCGGCAGTATCGCGGTGATCATCCCGGCCTGTGACGCCGAGGTGTTCTCCAGGGCCTTGGCCTCGAAGAGAAAGTACAGACAGGGCTCGCACAGGATCATGAACGCGAGATACTTCAGGTCCCCTTTTCGCCACACATTGCCCTTCATGGCCCTGAAAAAAACCAGAGAGGCAAGGCTTCCCACCGCCATTCTTCCGAAGATCACGACCATGGGATCATACACCTGAAAGGCGAGCTTCGTTGCGATGAAAGCGCTGGCCCAGAGTATCATTGACAGGACAAGGCTTATTACGGGAAGCAGGGCTGTTTTCCGGTTCATGGTGAGTCTACCCCTTGGTCGATTGGTCCTGATGTCATATCACCGGCAAGAGTGACTTGGAAACAGGAAAATATCCTGTCTCATCCATGAGATCGCAGAACGCCCGGCACCCTTCGCAGTGGAAAAAGCTGGAAACATGAATTCCTTGGATATACAATGAAGCCACTATGCGGGAAATAAGAGATATTCCGAGGTATCCAGCCCCGGCCGTCTCAGCCTTCCCGCCGACGGCGACGAGAGCAGGAATGCCGCTTAAGCGAAGCTTTAATAAGGGCATCATCTCAAGCGTACCCTTGTTAAGGAGGCAAGGCATATGAACTTCTGTCCGAAATGCGGGACCAGACTTACGGAGAAAAGCATCGAGGGAAGGCTCAAGAAGGCATGCCCTTCCGGCGGGTGCGGTTATGTGTTCTGGGACAATCCGGTCCCGGTTGTCGCCGCTGTGGTAGAGAACGATAAACAGGTCGTCCTGGTGCGCAACAAAGGGTGGCCTGAGAAAATGTTCGGCTTGGTATCGGGCTTTCTCGAAAGGGGAGAATCACCCGCCGATGCGGTCTTACGAGAGGTCAGGGAAGAACTGGGCCTGGAGGGGAAGATCGAGGATTTCATCGGGGTCTATTCTTTTTTCGAGATGAACCAGCTTCTCCTTGTGTACCACGTTTCAGCCCGGGGAGAGATCTCCCTGGGTGACGAGCTGGAAGCATTCCGCCGGGTGGCTCCCAAGAAGCTGGTTCCCTGGCCCATTGGCACCGGGCCTGCGGTGCGCGACTGGCTCGTGAGAAAGGGGCTCTTCGCACCGTGAAAAGGCCCCGGCCGGTCCTGCGGGTGTGAAACCCCTTCTTCACCCTGTTTCAGTCTGCCTCCAAGGCGTATTTGTCCTTGATGGGCATGGTGAAAATATGAGAAGGGTTGTTCATACGTTCATAGTCGCATAAGAAAAGGAGGCCGTTGTGAAAAAGATGACCATTTTCTCATCCATACTGCTCTTCGGGCTCATTTCCCCGGCGGCTGCCGATTCCGGCAAGCCCGTGGTCCGTCTCGAAACCACCAAGGGCAACATCGTGCTCGAGCTCGACAGAGAAAAGGCGCCCAAGACCGTGGACAACTTCCTCTCGCTGGTGGAGTCGGGATTCTACGAAGGCACCATCTTTCACCGGGTGATCAAAGGCTTCATGATCCAGGGTGGAGGGCTCACCGAAAACATGACTCAGAAGCCGACCGGGGTCCCCATCCCGAACGAGGCGGACAATTCCTTGAAGAACGTCCGGGGCAGCATTGCCATGGCACGCACCCAGGACCCCCACTCAGCCACTTCCCAGTTCTTCATCAACACGGTTGACAATGCATTTCTCAACCACAGCTCGAAGACCTTGAGCGGATGGGGATACTGCGTGTTCGGACGTGTGGTGGAAGGTATGGACGTAGTGGATGCTATCGAGTCGTCGCCTACCACGACATACGGGATGTACACCGATGTTCCCTCGGAGCCCATCGTAATCAACAAGGCCTCGGTGGTGACCACGGCCCCCTGATCAAGGAGTGCTTCTGCGCCGGGGAAGGAGGGTGTGCATTCTTGAGGCGCCCTTTTTCGGAGGAACGGGCATCGCACCGGTTTTCACGGGTGTAAGTATCACAGCGCCCGGCGGGTTGGGATCGGGATACGGCTAGTCGCTTGGGGCCTTTACGGGAACGAAGTATTGCGGTACGCTCCCGGTCTGATGAGGTGGCGAGTGAACGTTTCCGAGAAAAAGTCCGTGATTTCCTGGGCGCTGTATGACTGGGCCAACTCGGCGTTTGCCACCACTGTCATCGCAGGCTTCTTTCCCCTCTTCTTCAAACAGTATTGGAGCGCGGGCGTGGATACGGCGGTGAGCACGGCACGGCTCGGTCTGGCCAACTCGCTTGCCGGTGTGGTCATTGCCCTTGGCGCGCCGGTTCTGGGTGCGATTGCAGACCGCGGCACCTCGCGCAAGCGCTTCCTGATCTTCTTCGCCCTGATGGGCATGGTCGCCACATCGGCCATGGCCCTTATCTCGGCGGGCGCCTGGGTGAGCGCAGTGTGGCTTTATGTCATCGCGTCCATCGGGTTTTCCGGCGGCAATGTCTTCTACGATTCCCTCCTTCCCGGGGTCGCCCCGAAAAACCGGGAGCATTTCGTTTCAGCACTGGGCTTTGCCCTGGGATACCTGGGCGGGGGCGTGCTCTTCGCCCTCAATGTGTGGATGACGCTGCGTCCGTCCTTTTTCGGCTTCGCTGATTCCGCCCAGGCCGTGCGCTTTTCATTCCTGAGCGTGGGCATATGGTGGGCCCTCTTCGCCGTGCCGCTCATGATGTTCGTGAGGGAGCCCTCTGCTCCCGGCAAGGCCGCGCGTGGCGCGGGCATGGTCAGGGAGGGGATCAAGCAGCTCGGACACACCTTCCGGGAGATCAGACACCTCAGGGTGATCTTCCTTTTCCTCGCTGCATACTGGCTCTACATCGACGGCGTGGACACGATCATCAGGATGGCCGTGGATTACGGGCTCTCTTTAGGGTTTCAGGCGGGTGATCTCATCCTTGCACTGCTCATCACCCAGTTCGTGGGCTTCCCCTGCGCTGTAGCCTTCGGCCTGCTCGGGCAGAAAATCGGCGCAAAGCGGGCAATCCTGGCAGCCATCGGGGTCTATCTCTTCGTCTCGGTCTGGGGGGCCTTTATCCAGAGCAAGGCAGAGTTCTATGCCCTGGCAATCATCATCGGTTTTGTGCAGGGCGGCGTCCAAGCCCTGTCGCGGTCCTTCTATTCCCGCATCATCCCAAAAGACAGGTCGGCTGAGTATTTCGGGTTCTACAACATGCTGGGCAAGTTTGCCGCCATCGTCGGACCGGTGCTCGTGGGGCTGACCGGCCTTCTTGCCAGGTCCATGGGGGCAGGCGGGACCCTGGCCAGCAGGCTCAGCATCGTGTCTCTGGCAGTCCTCTTCCTCTCGGGAGGCATCCTCCTGCTCTTTGTCGACGAGGAAGAAGGCAGACGGGAGGCGGCCCGCCTCTCTGCACCCGATCAGGAGGCGAGCGCACCATGAGCATCCATGTCCTGATCATCGACGCCCTGAACCTCATCCGCAGAGTGGATGCGGCACGGAGGGACCATGCAGGGGGAAGCGGCTCTTCCGTGGACGCCTGCGTGCAGTCGCTTACGCGCGCGTTGAACGAACGCGCCCCCAGCCATGCGGTGTGCGTGTTCGAGGGGAAGGGGCCCAGTTTCAGGGCAGCGTTGTATCCCGGATACAAGGCAGGCCGGGCACCCATGCCCGTTGACCTCGAAGAGAGCCTCCCCATGATCAGAGCGGCGTTTCTCGGCATGGGGGTGCGCTCCATCGAGGTGGATTGTGTGGAGGCGGATGACATCATCGCGACGCTTGCTGTGAAGATCGAGGCCGGAAAGCTCCGTACGACCATTCTCTCCACGGACAAGATCTTTCTGCAGCTTCTCTCGGACCGCATCCGCGTCAGAGACCACTTTGGGAAAAGGGAGCTTGACCAAGCCTATGTGTTCGAGAAGTTCCAGGTTCACAGCACCCAGCTCGCCGACCTCTTCGCCCTGGCTGGAGACCCCACGAACAGCATCCCGGGCATCCCGTCCGTTGGCAGAAAAACCGCTGCCAGGCTCCTGCAGGAATACGGCACCCTGGACAACATCATCTCGAGTGCTTCCCTGATCGGAGGCAGGCTGGGCCGGATCATCGAAGAGCGCAAGGACGACGCATTCCTATTCCGGAGGCTCATGCTCCTGAAGAAGGATATCGACCTGGGGCTCAACCTCATGGATTTCCGCCTTGGCCGCTGAACCGGAAGGTGCTTTTCTTTTTGCGCATCGCCTGGGGGAAAAAGGCTCTGGAGGGCTCTTAAATGATACGGGCCTTGAGAGGGCAATCCCTTTGGTCCCCATTCTGCGCTAAGCCCGGCTGAAAAATCCGGCCCTTCGTTTTTCGAGTCCTCACACAGCGAGCCCGGAAGGAGGATCAGACCCGTATCAAGGGGCGGTCCGGCTACAGGATGGTCCGCTTCCCGTTATAGCGTTCCTTGTCGTAATACTTGTCCACGTCCACGGTCTTGATCCGGTTGATGATCTCCTTCATGGGCACCGAGGTGATCTCACCGTGGGAATAGCTCACCATCCTCCCGAAATCCTCGCTCACGATCATGTCCACCGCGGCGATGCCGAACCACCGGGCCATGAGCCTGTCGCGGGCGGAAGGGACCCCTCCGCGCTGGAGATGGCTTAGGATGACGTACCTGGACTCGAAGCCGGTGTTGCGCTGGATCTGGTCGGAGAGGAACGCCGCGATTCCCCCTAAGGTCCTGTGCCCGAAATCATCCAGCATTTCATCCTTGCAGAATTCGCCCTCACCCTTGAGGCAGGCGCCTTCGGAAACCACTACGATGCTGTACTGCACCTCGCGGCCCTTTCTCACCTGCAGGAGGTCGAACACCCGCTCCAGCTCGAAGGGATATTCGGGGATGAGGATGATGTATGCTCCGCTGCTCTCCCCGCCCTGCAGGGCGAGCCATCCCGCGTGCCTGCCCATGGTCTCCACCACGAAGATCCGGTTGTGCGACCCGGCCGTGGTCCGGAGCCGGTCGATCTCTTCGGTGATGACATTCAGCGCCGAGTCGTAGCCAAGGGAATAGTCGGTACCCACCAGATCGCCGTCAATGGTCTTGGGGATGCCGACGGTCTTGATTCCCCGCTTATAGAGCTTGTAGGCAACGCCCAGGGTATCTTCGCCGCCGATGGCCACCACCACGTCGATACCCAGCTTCCGGATATTTTCGATCACGATGTCCGAGCGGTCGTTCTTGGGATTGAATGGATTGGTACGCGAGGTCCCCAGGTTTGTTCCGCCATAGCGGTCCCATGTGCGGACCTTCTCCTCGTCCAGGGGCTCGATATAACGTTTTTTGCTGTCTTCATCGTCCGGGTTCACGTTCACCAGCCCCTTCCATCCTTCTCGGACACCGACCACCTCGAATTTCATCGAGCGATGCTCTGCCAGGAGAGGATCCAATGCCGTCTTCACCACCCACTTGATCGCCCCGTTCAATCCGGGACAGTCGCCTCCGCCGGTTAGAACAGCAATCTTTGTCGTCATGAACTCTCCCTTCTCCTTCCATTTGTAGTCTTCACACACAATACATATCTTACATAATGATATTCTGTTTGATCATCTCGGCAAGTCAATGCTAATTATTAAACTCTCTGATACCAGGAGGCTTTGGATATGAAGATGATCTTTCATGAGGATTTCTACCGGGTATACACCGCCGACCCCGCCGCTGAAGAAGGCCGGATGGAGGCAGTGGTCGAGGTCGCGGGTCCCCACGTGGAGTTCGTGACCGCCCTTCCCGCCTCATTGGAGGATATCGAGGCGGTTCATACCCGGGAGCACATCGATCACGTCAGGCGCCAGGGTCTCCACGAAATCGCAAGCCTTGCCGCGGGCGGGGCGATCCAGGCGGCGACGATCGGCCTGAGCGAGCCCTGCTTCGGTCTTATCCGGCCTCCGGGCCACCATGCCTCGGCAGGCTCCTCGTGGGGGTTCTGCTATTACAACAACATGGCTGCGGCCCTGACGCACCTGAAAAACAGAGGCATGATCGACACGGCCTTTGTGCTGGATTTCGACCTTCACTTCGGCGACGGCACGGTGAACATCCTTGGAAACAAGGGCTATGTGACCATCTATAATCCTGATGAACCCGACCGCTTCTCGTACGTGAACCGGGTCCTGGAAGAGCTGGAGCGGTGCACGGCCGATGTGATCGGGATCTCGGCCGGCTTCGACAACCATCTCCAGGACTGGGGCGGCACCCTTGCCACCGAAGACTACCAGACAATGGGCCGGGCCGTCAGAGAGACCGCGGCAAAAAACTCGGGCGGATGCTTTGCCATCCTCGAAGGAGGGTACAATCACCGGGTGCTCGGCCACAATGTCCTTGCCCTGATCCGGGGGCTATCCGGCCGGTGAAGATTCAATGCGCCTGCAGCAGAGCTTTCCGCAGGCCACCTGCGGTTACGCTGAACGCCGTGGGAATGTGCCCCTCCCTGTCCGTCTGTGACTACGGCCCTGACGGATCGACCTGCCGGGACAATCTCCTTAAGCGCCTGCTCATCCGAGGCCGTGGACCTTTGGCCCTCGCCGATACCGCAAGCGTGATGAAAACATCGCCTATCCGGCTGTTTTTCAGGGGCGGCTTCAACCATGAGAATCCACCGGGATTTCAGTGCGGGATCGCCTTCACCGATAGGATGATCACGAGCTTGAGTGACCGCTCGTATGTGATGTGGAGGTGGAGGGTCCATGGTGAAAAAACAACGAGACCGGTTGCTGTCTCCGGTAGACGAGAGGCCTGAGTGATTGCGGGAGGAAAGATGACATGCAGGGTATATGGTATCTGAATGAACAATCCCTGTTCTTACGATTCGGCGTTGCGGTGCTCATCGGCATCCTCGTGGGCATGCAGCGTGAATACTCCTTCGGTGAGCCGGAAAAGGAGCACGCTGCGGGTGTGCGCACCTTTGCGCTCATGGGTCTCATCGGCTGTGCATCGGCGCTCGCCTCCGACCTTCTCGGTTCACCCTGGCCCTTCGTATCTGTTCTGATCATCCTCGGCTCGTTTTTCGCGGTCACATACTTTGTGGATGCATGGAAGGGGCAGGCAGGTCTCACCACCGAGGTCTCCGCCCTGATAACCGTTCTGATCGGGGCACTGATCTACTGGGGAAAGATCAAGCTCGGTGTCGCCCTGGGGGTGACCACCACGGTTCTGCTCTCCATCAAGCCCGAGATGCACCGGTTTGTCCGGCATATCACCAGGGCCGACCTCTACGCGGCGCTCAAGTTCGCGGTCATCAGCGCCATCGTGCTTCCCATCCTGCCAAACAAGACTTTCGGGCCCCCGCCGTTCGATGTCTTCAACCCCTTTGTCATCTGGCTCCTGGTGGTCTTTATTTCGGGCATCAACTTCATAGGGTATATCCTCATCCAGCTACTGGGCGCTCAGAAGGGAATGGGTCTGACCGGATTTCTGGGAGGGGTGGCATCCAGCACGGCGGTCACGCTGGGCATATCGCAGCAGAGCAGACGCGAAAACGGCCTTGCCCGCCCGTCCGCCATGGCCCTGCTCATCGCCTGGACCGTGATGTTCGCCCGGCTCATCGCCATCGTGGCGGTGCTGAACCTGGAGCTCGCCATCCTGATCTGGCGACCGCTGATCGTACCGATTCTGGCGGGCGCCGCCTATGCATTGTTTCTCTTTGTCCTGCAAAGGAGCGAGCGCACCACGGAAATGAAGATCAAGAACCCGTTCGAGCTCTGGCCTGCCATCACCTTCGGGGTCATGTTCACCCTGATCCTCTTCGCGGCCAAGACTGCACAGATCTACTTCGGCGACAGCGGCATCTACATCACCAGCTTTGTCACCGGCCTTGCGGATGTAGACGCCATAACGCTCACCCTGGCTGAACTGAGCCACTCGGCATCCGGGATCGCACCCGCTACGGCGGCCAGGGCGGTCGTGTTCGCAACCCTGGCCAACACCATGCTCAAGGGCGTGTTCGTCCTCGTCATCGGCTCGCCCGGCCTCAGGCGCACGATCCTGCCCGGATTTCTCTTTCTCATGGTTTCGGTGGTCATCGCGGTGCTTCTGACCTGAGGGGCAAAGGAGCAGGGGACACACCCCCAACCGCGAGGCGCCGTCCGCGCCGCCTCTTATCCACAACAGCTTTAAAAAGAGGCGGGTATGATTGAAAATCTCTGTTCGATCCGGTATGATACCGCCCGGCGCATGTTCCTCATGCATATACGTGAGCATTGCCGGGAAGAGAGAGGAGACTTATCATGAAGATAAGCAGTGTCAGTCAGATGCGGGCAATGGACAGTTCAGCCGTTACCACCTATGGAATCGCCGAAGAACTCTTGATGGAAAACGCCGGACTGGCAGCGTGTACGGTGCTGGAGAGGGGGCTCGGGATCCGGGGAAAGACCTTCATCGTCTTCTGCGGCGGGGGCAACAACGGGGGAGACGGATTCGTGGTGGCGAGAAAGATCCACTCGATGGGCGGGACTGCGCTGGTGTTCATCCTGAGCGATCCGGGCAAGTACAAGGGCCCGGCAAAGGCCAACCTGGATATCCTCTCGAGGCTGCCCATCACTCTCACCAGGCTCGACTCCATGCAGGATGCCCTCGATGCACTTTCCCGGTGTGACGGCATTATCGACGCCATGCTCGGCACCGGCATCGACCGGGAGGTAAGCGGCATCTATGCAGCAGCCATCGAGGCGATCAACAATAGCGGCAGGCCCGTGCTCAGCCTCGACATTCCATCCGGGGTCAACGGCGATACCGGCGGAATCATGGGCTGCGCAGTAGCGGCGGATTGTACCGTGACCTTCGGGCTGCCAAAGATCGGGAACCTGCTCATGCCGGGCTACGCCCTGTGCGGCCGGCTATACGTCAGTCACATCTCGTTTCCACCCGATCTCTATGAGGCCCAGTCTATCCAGATAGCCGTCAACGATCCTCCGGACCTCCCGCCGCGGGATCCCGCGGGATACAAGGGCAGCTTCGGAAAGGCGCTCTTCATTGCAGGCGCGGCAGGCTACTACGGGGCGCCCTACCTCTGTGCAATGTCCTTTCTCAAGGCCGGGGGGGGCTACTCCTGTCTGGCGTGCCCCGAGGGCATCGTTCCCTTCATCGCATCCAAGGGAAGCGAGATCGTGTTCTTCCCCCAGAAGCAGACCTCAGACGGGAGCATTTCGTACGAAAACAAGGAAAACCTGATTGCGCTTTCTCAGGACATGGATATCGTAGTCATCGGACCCGGCCTTTCCCTGAACCAGGAGACCGTCCAGCTCGCCCGGGAGCTGATCGTGGCGATCGACAAGCCCATGATCATAGACGCCGACGGCATTACCGCCCTGAGCAGGGATATCAGCATCCTCAAACGCAGCGCCCCCACCGTGCTCACGCCCCATCTGGGCGAGATGGCAAGGATCACCGGCCTGAGCACAGACAGGATCGATGCGGACAAGATAGGGGTGTTGACGAAAACATGCCGGGACCTCGGCTCCATCATTGTTCTTAAAGGTGCCAATTCCCTCATCGGATATCCTGACGGCCGCGTGCTCGTCAATGTGAGCGGCAACTGCGGAATGGCGACCGCAGGCTCGGGCGACATCCTCACCGGCACCATCGGCGCCATGATGGGCCTGGGGCTCGATATCGAGTCTGCTGCAGCCAAGGGCGTGTTCATCCACGGGGCCGCAGGCGACATCTCGGCAGCGGAATCGGGCCAGGACGGCATGACCGCACAGGACATCCTCGAGCACCTTCCCAGAGCGCTTCTGATGGACCGCGAAGGCAGTTTTCGCGACCTCTATCCCGGGATCGACCTGGTGTAGGAAAAGGGGGAAGGCCCTCTTCCGATACCGGGGTTATATGCCCTTCTTCCTGGCGCCTGCCGTGCTGTTCGCCCCGCAGGATTCGCATTCGAGACCGGGACAACAGTCCTCTGCGGCGCATACATGGATAAAAACGCTGCGTGATCGCTCCGCCTTGAAGGTGTGGTTGTGCACGAACCTCCTCCTTTCGATCATTTATCTCTCAAGATTTGCGCCACATGAGACGATAAGAAGGGTAATAAAAAAACTCTCTTCATAACTGCCAAGATGCGTCATGCTTCTTGGTTTTTTTTTGCCCTTCCATACCTATGGTTTCCACCATGCCCGATACCGGAGGCAGTCCTTTGCCGGGGCTGGGAACAACTTTTTCCCCAAGACTTTTCAGGTGTATCCCCGTATCGTCCATGCCATTGAGATCACTCGTTCAAGTGAGATTATTTGTTTGAGGAGACGATGCTATCCCAGCAAGGACCGCCCCAGCCTGATTGTCACCGGATACGAAAGAAGAGAGGAAAACGAGTGATGAAGGGGAAAAGGCTCATAAAGCAGGGTCAGAAGATCCCGGTCAGGTTCAGTTTCCGCGAACGGGATCTCATCTGCGAACATGTCTTTGCAGAGCCTGATCTCACGGACCGGCTGAAGCTCACCCTTCTGGATCGGGATAAGATTGTGGTGAAATACACTCTGGATGAGCTCAACGGGATCCTTGAGTCGATCTCCGCAAAGGCGAACCATACCTCGGATGCGGGCCTGGAAAAAGAGCTCGACAGGGTTTTCGACCATATCATCCAGATCTGCAACTCGTATACCGAGAGATGAGGCTCCTCCGATGTCATGAGGCTATGAAGCGAAGCGCGTCACGCGCGAGCACAACGGCAAAGAGCCACAGAAGTACACCCAGGGTCATCATGCACACGCGGTATGTCCTCCCTCTCAGAAGATGGCGTGTTCTCCCGGTCAGAAGGGAGAGGACCGCCTTGGAGCCGACGAGGAAAACATAAAATCCCGCCAGAAACGCTCCGGCCCCGAGCATGCCTTCGTGGAGCGCCTTGATCACCATGGGCGATCCCACCGTCATCCAGAAGAGGTATGGATGAGGGTTGAGCAGATTGGCGACCACCCCCTTTCTCAGCGACCGTATGCGTTCGCCTTCACCGGCCTGTGCAGCCTCGCGGGAGACAAAGGTCTCGTATCCCAGGTAGATGACAAACCCGGCGCCGAAAAGCGAAATCAATCCCATGAACAGGGAAGATCCGGACATGCGTGCGATCACGAACAGTGAAAGGACTACGATGGGCAGGTCGGTGATCAGCGGGGCGAAAGCGACCCGTATCCCCGCCCTGCTGCCGTGCTGCAGGGTCTCGGTCAGTACGAGCGTAAGCAGGGGCCCGGGAGAGAGCCCGGCGGAAAGACCGAAAACGATCCCTGATATCAAATATGCAGCCACGTCCAATAACCCCTCTCTTTCCCTTATATTCACAAAGGCAGCCGGGAAACAAGCGCCGACCTTCCGTCAAGAAACGGTGCAGCCATAGATGTCACCTCGATGTCTCGTCTCAGGATAAGTCTTAAGGGGAATATGAGAAATGTGAACCCATCCCCGAATAGAGAAGAATATGCTTGATAATGGGAGGTTTCGATTTTACAGTAATTATTATGAGCATGCAGTGAGAGGAGGATCCATGTTTGAGACAATACTCTACCCTACGGATTTCTCGGATGTGGCCCAGAAGGCACTCGGCTATATCGACCAGCTCAAGTCCGCCGGCACGAAAAAGGTCATCATTGTCCACATCATCGACTCCCGGACCATGGACCTGCTCGTGTACGCCCCTACCAGCTACATGGCCATCGAGAAAGACCTGAGGGAGGAAGCGGAGAGCAAGATCGAGCTCATAAGAAAGCACCTGGAGGAGAGAGGGTTTTCCGTGAGCGTGCGGATCGAGGTCGGGATACCCTCGAACAAGATCCTCATGCTGGAAGAGGAAGAAAACGTCTCGCTGATCGTGCTGGGTTCCCACGGCAAGAGCAACCTCAAGGAAATGTTTCTCGGGTCGGTCTCCGAGAGCGTCATCCGGGCCGCCCGCAAACCGGTGCTCGTCGTGAAACGGTAAGTGGTCTCCCAGGCTGAAGCTTGGGCGGCCAACTGCATGGACCTTGGAGAAAGAGGATCGAGGGCTTTTTTCAGCCCCGGGGGTCTACGAACCTGCCCAAGAAGAGCAACAGGCCGGTTTTGTCTTCCCGGATGATGAACACGAAGGGACGGTCTGCGACAAAGGCCGCCACGGTCCCGGAACCCTTGGTCATGACTGCCCCGGACCCGGCTGCCGCCTCGACACCCTCTTCCCGGACTTCGAGGAATGCCTTGTGAACCACTGCGGTGAGAACGAGGTTTTTCCGCGATGTGATTCCGGAGAAGTCCGCTTCCTGCGTAAATGCCGTTCTCATCCCCATGGCGCCCAGCGTATCGGCAAGCTCATACCCGTCTTTGACGGCAAACCTGGGCAGTGAGAGCTCCACCCTGATTTCCGGCGATCCTGCAAGCCGGTCCAGCATCCCTGCCAGCCTCCCGTACGTCATGCCCTCCTCGATGGCGGCCAGGTCCGCGCCCTCGCGGGGAAGCAGTATTATCAGGGAAAACATGCCGGCATCAAAGGGTATTCCGATCATGTCCCCCTCCTCGAAAGCCAGTGTCCTGACTACCGCCTCCCGGTGCATGAAAGGCGCCTGCACGGTCTCACCACGGTTTATGCGGAAGGCCCTGTCGCTGGTGTCCTCCCGATTGAACGGCTCAAGCCATTTGCCGGAAAACCATATCACATCGGTCACCACCAGCTCTGTACCTGCATGGACCATATCTTCATCCAGAAGCGCAGTGATTGTTCCCTGCGTCCGCTCTATAGCCCAGGCATTGATTCTTTCCAGCGCCTGCCCGGGGTCTGCGGAAAAATCCACGGCAAACGCGTCCGCCCCATAGCGTTGCTGCAGAAGATCCAGATACTCTCTACGATATTCGCTTCCCTGCTGTATCCACAGGGCACGGGCGGTCTCTGGCGAACCTGCTGCATCCTGATATACAAGCTCCGGCCCGGGCGGGGGAGCCGAGTCCTGGAGGACGAACCCATACCGGCTGAGGTGGAGGGTCGATTCCATCTCCCTTCTGGTCTGCCCGCCTGCCCCTACACAGAGCATGGTTAGCGCGGTTGAAATGCTCGATGGAGAAAAGAGGAGGTTGCCCTCTCGCACCTTCAGGCAAGCATACAGATCAAGGCCGAAACGATTGCAGCTCTCAGCTGCACGGCGCTCCCCTTCCTGGCTGACCTGCCTGTTGTCCGGTCCGTTGCCCGGAGCGGTGAAGGGCATCCCCGGCTGCGGAAAAACATCAGTTGCCGCATCCGGTACGGGCCCGGGGTCTTGGCCCTGCTCCATTGACCCGGCTGTATCGCCGCACCCCCACATCACGGCAATTGCCAGGACGGCCACAACAGCCAGAAAGCATCCCCTGATAATCCATACCCCGAAGAGGTTTGGATTCATGTCGCGCACCTCCTTGCACAGAGACCGGGAAGGGTGTTCTTCCCCTGCCCTGTGTCGGGGCATGTTCTCCGCATTTCTCAATCATCCACCTCCCCGGCATCCGGTAGCGGGTCCCCTGTCAGGACCATGCTGACAAGACTCCCCCAGGTGATTCCCCCGGTCCTGTTGCACGCCAGGGCCGAATACCGGGTGAGGTCGTCGCCGAGGGCCTGGTATTGGTCGGGAAAATAGATGGCCATCCCCGTGACCTCAGTGCCTCGGGCCATGCCGGAGACTTCATTTCCGATGATCATGCCCGACAGGGTATCTGCCAGGTTTCGGCTCATGGTTTTGATCTCGGGCTCTCCGGCGACCAGGCTGAGCTGCTGGAGGAAACTGCCCAGGTCCCGGCTTCCCTGATACTCGAAATCCACCGATGCGTCCCTGGCCTCCTCGATCCGCGGCCTCTCGGTCTCCATGTGGCTGCACAGAAGTTCGGCCAGCCGGCACAGATCCTGCTGAAAGCGTTCTATCCCGGAGAGGTCCAGTGCGGATTTTGTCATGATCAACCCGCCTGAGGACAGCTGTTCATAAAACTCTCTGCACTTGGCAGCAGTTATCCGGGCAAGCAGGAATCCGTCCATGTCCGGGGCATTGACCAGCTCCCGGAGAATGGTGTGGTAGGAATCTCCATACGCAGGATAGAGCCCCTCGGAGAACACCAGGTAATCGGCCGTGCCCCTGAACTCGTAGGCCACCTCGAACATGCCCATGAGGCAGGTGTCGAAATTGATGACATCGAAGACCACGCCGCTTTCCCGCACCGCCCGGGCCAGATCAGTAAGCGGGGTCATGGTGTGTCTGCCTGCAGAGGTAAGGTCGATGAACATTCCCTTGGCCGCGGCGGGAGGGGTCTGATAATCCTTCCATCCCGAGCCGTGGCTCCAGAGAACCAGCGCATAACGGTCGGCGGGATAGTTCCGTGCAGCCCAATCGATGAACTCAGTCAGTGTTGCCGGGTCGGTCATGTTTCTATTGCCGATCTCCTCGTACCATGCACCCATCTGCCTGGGATCGGCATCACCCTCAACCCTCCCGCGAATGGTCGATGAGGGCGGACCGCCCGTCCCACCGGGCTGGAATTCTCCCTGCACCACGATGTTGACCTCTGGAGAGGACCCCACCTCTTCCATCTCATTGACATCCGCCAGGCCCGCCTCAGAGATATCGTTGTCCGCCGCGAGGTAAACCATGTAGGTCCACGAGCCTTTTTGCTTCGCGTGGACCTCGAGATCGTCCTCCTGCTCGGACTCGCCGCTGCACGAGCCCAAAAACACACACATCACCAGAAGATATCCGCACCAGATCAGCAAATATGGACACCGCCACCGGGCGTCACCCTTCCCGCCTGAGTATCTCACCTGCGCGTCCTTATCAGAGAATCATCAGCATCAGCTTGGAGTCGAACGTTTTGCCACGCCCTGTAAAGGTACATAGTAGCTCGCTGCCTTGCGGCATCAAATTCCGGGAGAAGAAAGAGCCGTCCTTAACCCCCGGCAGCCATGCCCCTGCACCTGAGGAGATGGGGGCTCACAGCACACCTGATCAGGAAGAGATGCGGGGTTTTTGTGATAGGTATTCTTCGCATACTGAGTAATTTTTATTTTTTTAACATTTTCATTTTGCCATATTGCATTTCTTATTTACCGACCACTGGCTGAAAATAATACGAGCTTATTATTTTACAAGACTCTCCAGGGAAAATGTGCTATGATGAGAATGTGCTGGTTACTATGGAGTGTTGGTGTTTTCGGTTTCAGGATATTCAACTGTTCATCACCTGTCAATACCCGCCGGGTGATGCACGACAACTTTCACATCTTGGAGTGCTCCTATGGACATGAAGCGTGATTACTACGAAGACATCGAGATCTTCAGCAGCGGCACGGTTCTTTTCTGGTCCATCGCACTATTCGCCGTTCTCTTCACCCTGCCCCTCTACATGCCCAGCTACAATATCTACCTCTTCAACATCATCCTCGTGCACGTGATCCTTGCTGTGGGGCTCAACATCCTCGTGGGGTACACGGGCCAGATTTCGCTGGGGCATGCCGGTTTCTTCGCAATCGGCGCCTACGGGACCTCCCTGCTCATGATGCACCTGGGCATCCCCTTCTTTGCCGCGATCATCGCTGCAGGTCTCATCGCGGCATTATCCGGGTTCATCATCGGCCTGCCCGCACTCAGGCTGGAGGGTCCCTACCTCGCCATCGCCACCCTGGGGTTCGGACTCACCATCATGCACATCATCGGCAGGTGGGAGATCTTCGGCGGGAGGATGGGGATCCAGGCACCGCCGCTCGATATCGGCATCCCGCAGTGGGGGTGGAGCGTCCCGCTCGACTCTGACGTAAAGATGTACTACCTGATCCTCGTCATCGCCATCGTCATGGTGATCGGCGCCAGGAACATGATGAAGACAAGGATAGGCAGGGCCTTCGTGGCTATCCGCGACGACGATATCGCGGCCGAGGTCATGGGGGTGAACCTGCTCACCTTCAAGACCCTCTCGTTTGCCGTCAGCGCCTTCTATGCAGGCGTTGCAGGCGGACTCTTCGGCTTTGTGCTGGGATTCTTCGATCCCTTCACCTTCAACCTCATCCTCTCCATCATCTTTCTGGTCATGATCGTGGTGGGGGGCCTCGGGTCGGTGCTCGGCGCCGTGATGGGGGCCACGCTCATCACCTATCTCCAGTACGACCTGCTCAAAAACGTCGATGAGATGCCCTACCTGGGCGATGCCCTGGTCTGGATTTCCCGGAAGTACTTCACCGTGATCGGACTGGAGAACTTCAACAGCATCATGCTGGGCATCATCATGCTCGGCATCGTGATCTTCGAGCCGCTGGGCATGTTCGGCATCTGGATACGGATCAAGAAGTACTGGAAGACCTGGCCGTTTTAACCGCCGATGAGGGGAGCGTGAAAAAACCATGATCGAACAACTTATCATTGAAGGTTTGGCAATCGGGGCGTGTTACGGGCTCTTCGGCGTGGCCGTGGCCATCATCTACAAGACTTCGGACGTTGTCAACTTCGGCCAGGGCGAGATGGGTATGATATCTACCTTCGTCGCCTACCACATCCTTGCCCAGTACGGCCTGCCTTTCTGGCTGGCCTTTGTCCTGACTATGGTGTTCGCGGTCCTGCTCGGTGTGTTCATCGAGTTCTTCTTTCTCAGGCCGGCCAAGGACCCCACCGTACTCGGACTCATCATCATCACCTTGGGAGCAGAGATGCTCCTCATGGGCCTTGCGGGCTGGAAATGGGGCGCCGAGCAAAAGGACTTCATCTTCCCGCTTTCTGTGCAGAAGGTCCACGAACCTATCCCGGGCCTGGTGCTCAACGAGTGGTCAATGGGGGTGTTCGCGCTGACCGCGCTCATCATGGTGCTGCTCTTTCTGTTCTTCCGATATTCCAATCTCGGCATCGCCATGCGCGCCACCCAGCAAAACCAGAACGCGGCCAAGATCATGGGCATCAAGGTGGAGCGGGTCTTCTCGTTCACCTGGGGATTGAGCTCGTTCATCGGCGCCATGGCCGCGATGTTCTTCGCCGCCCGTTCGGTCCTGGATCCGAACTTCATGATGGAACCCTTCATGCGGGCCTTTGCCGCAGCCGTGCTCGGGGGGCTCACCAGCATCCCGGGCGTGGTGATGGGAGGCCTCATACTGGGGCTCATCGAAAACTTCTTCGGCTATGTGTGGCCCGTATGGAAACCCATCGTGGCCTTCGTGGTGATCATCATCATCCTCACCATCAGGCCGAGCGGGCTCTTTGCCAAGCACTATGTGAAGAAGGTGTAGGAGGATGGACAAAGAGCGAACCCGGGCCAGAACCCTGATCCTCGCAGGGGCTTTAGCAGCGGTTGTGTGCGCGCTCGCGGCCGCGCTCCTCGTCTTCGAGAAACCCCGCTACTTTCTGGAGATGCTCTACGAGCGCCCCCGGATCGAGCAGGCCATGCATGCCTATTTCGCGGCCGAGATGAGGGGGGACCTGGTGGCGGTCTACCGCAGCCTCGCACCCTCGTCGATCTACCGGCAGAGCCACACCTACGAGGACTTTCTCGTCGACATGAGATCCAACCCCGCAAAGATCGTCAAGTATACCATCGTTGACATCTACGGACTGCGGCCGAACCACGACCCGCAGTCATATCCCGGGGTCGAGCGCTTTGCCCAGGTGGAGGTGGACGTGACCCTGCAATATACGGATGAGCACGGAACAACGGAGTGCAACTTCTGCTTCACCTTCCTGAAGGAAGGAGGGCAGTGGTTCAAGGGATGATAAGGACAACCCGGATTTTTCGGTATGGCGGTATCGGAAGGCAACAAATGAATAAGCTGCTCTTAAAAAAGCAGCGGTAAGGAGGGAGTATGAAGGGAACGAGGAGTATGGTTTTCTGGTTGCTGGCCTTGATCTTGGTGCTCATGCTGCCCGTTCAGGGGCATGCAGGCCCGCCCGGGTTCGACAAGAAGGAGATCCGGATTGCCCAGTGGGGTCCGCAGACCGGTCCGGCCGCCCCGTGGGGCTCGGTGGCGCGCGGCAGCGACCTCATCTTCCGGATAGTCAACGAAGAGGGAGGAATCCACGGCAGGACGATCAAATACTTCATCAGGGACGACCAGTACAACCCCGCGCAGACCAAGGCGGTGGTCAAGGAGCTGGTCGAACGAAGGGGTATTTTCGCCTTTGTCGGCGGAGTCGGTGCCCCCTGCGGCATGGCGGTCAAGGACTACCTGGCCGAGAACAAGGTGGTCTGGGTCGGTCCGTCCACGGCCATCAACGAATACGTATTCCCGGTGAACCCGTACCTATTCGCCATATACCCGCTGTATGAAGACGAGGCGAGCATCCTCACCAAGTATGCCGTGGAGAAACTCAAGGCGCAGAAGATCGGGTTCTTCTACCAGAACGACTCCTATGGAAAGAGCGGACTCGAGGGCTGCAAACAGAGGCTCAACACCTACAACATGAGCCTCGTGGAAGAGGTCTCGGTGGAACCCAGCGAGAAAGATCTTTCATCCCAGATGCTCAGGCTCAAGAACTCGGGAGCCGAGGTGGTATTCCTGTGGGTGAACCCGACCAGCGCCACGATCGCACTCAAGACCAGCGCGACCATCGGGTTCAAGCCGCAGTGGATTTCGTCCGACACCCTGTCCGACTTCCCGCTCATGAACACCATTACCGGCGGCCTGTGGGAGGGTGTGATCACCGGCGGTTTCTGCCTCCCGCCCGACTCCGATCATTCCACCATCGTCAAATACCGCGAGGCAGCGAAGAAGTACGCCCCTGAAGAGCGCTTCGGCACCTTCTACCTGGCAGGGATGCTGTTCGCGGAGCCTCTCATCGATGCATTGCAGCGCGTGGGACCCAACTTGAGCACCGATGCCTTCCTCGATGCCCTCAATTCGACCAAAGACTTCCAGGGCATCGGACCCAAGATCACCTGGTCTCCTGATGTTCATCAGGGCACGGATTCCATCCAGATCCTGCAGTGCGGACCGGGCGGCAGCTCTATCCTGCTCCAGGACTGGGTATCGAACGATCTGGCGACGTGGAAACCGAAATAGGGGAAGCACAAGACATCTGCTTTAGAACGGTCCGCTCCGGGCTTCCCGGGGCGGACCCGATACGCGAAGACGCCCGAAATGACGGGGGGACAAGGCATATGGCCCACTTCAAGGTGGAAAACATCAGCATCAGCTTCGGCGGCATCCGGGCCGTCCAAGGCGTGAGCTTCGACGTCCGGCAGAACTCCATCTTCTCCATCATTGGGCCCAACGGCTCGGGGAAGACCACCATCTTCAACATGATCAGCGGCATCTACAAGCCGGACTCGGGCAGGGTCGTGCTCGACGGGGAGAATCTCACCGGACTCTCTCCTGACAGGATCGCCCGCAAGGGCATTGCCCGGACCTTTCAGAACATCCAGCTCTTCGGCAATGCCACGGTCATGGACAATCTCATGCTCGGACGGCACATTCACATGAAAACCGGCGTATTGAGCGGCTTCTTCATGCTGGGCAAGTGGACGCCCTGCGCGCGGGAGGAGGTGAGACACCGCGAGATCGTGGAGCACATCGTGGACTTCCTCGACCTGCAGTCTGTGCGCGACCAGTTCGTCTCCAACCTGCCCTACGGCAAACGCAAGCTCGTGGAGCTCGGCCGCGCCCTGGCCCTTGAGCCCAAGGTCCTGCTGCTCGACGAGCCCTCAGCGGGAATGAACACCGAAGAGAAAGACGACCTGCGTATATGGATCAAGGACATCCAGGAAGACTACAAGGTTACCATCCTGCTCATCGAGCACGACATGAACATGGTGATGGGCATTTCCGACAGGATACTGGCCATCAACCAAGGGGTGAAGATCATCGAGGGGACGCCCGCAGAGGTGCAGAAGCACCCGGACGTGGTTGCAGCCTATCTCGGCGAGGAGGACACTGATGCTCAAGATCAAGAACATCGAAACATGGTATGACCTGATCCGTGCTCTCCACGGGATCTCCTTCGAGATCAACGAAGGCGACATCGTAGCCCTGCTCGGCTCCAACGGCGCGGGCAAGACTACGACCTTGAAGACCATCATGCGCCTGCTCGACGACGACCAGCCCGAAAAAGGAACCATCGAGTTCATGGGGAAGCGCATCGACCGGCTCGACACCGAGGAGATCGTGCGCCTGGGCATCAGCTACGTACCAGAGGGCCGTGAGGTGTTCCCGGAGCTGAGCGTGATGGAGAACATCCTTATGGGCGCCTACACCAGGCGGGACAAGAAGGGCATTAAGCAGGACATCGAGTTGCTGCTGAAGCAGTTCCCCATCCTCGGGCAGAGGCGGAACCAGCAGGCAGGGCACTTGAGCGGCGGCGAGCAGCAGATGCTGGCCATCGCGCGGGCCCTCATGAGCAGCCCCAAGCTCCTCATGCTCGACGAGCCTTCGCTGGGGCTTTCCCCGCTGCTCACCAAGGAGATATTCAACATCATCAGGCGGATCAACTCGGAAGGGGTCACGATCCTCCTGGTGGAGCAGAACGTGAACATGGCGCTCAAATACTCGGACTATGCCTATCTCATGGAAAACGGGAGAATCGTGCGGGCGGACAAGCCCGAGGTGCTCCGCGAGGACGAAGACGTCAAGGAATTCTATCTTGGCATAGCAACCGAGCAATCCGTCAAGGGATACAAGCGCTACCGGCGCAAGGTCAGATTTAGGTAAAACGAGGGGGGAGGCCGGAGAATGGAACAGATCGAGAGACCGACAGACAAGGTTCAGACCCTTCCGCAGGCCTTGAGGGTGCTTGCCTCCATACAGCCCGACCGCGTAGCCATGCGGATGAAGGACTACGGCATCTGGCACGACATCACCTGGAGGCAGTATGCAGACAAGGTGCGCGAAGTCGCCATGGGGCTCCACGCCCTGGGCGTCAAACGGGGAGACCATGTGTCCATCATAGGCGAGAACAAGCCCGAGTGGCTCTTCTCGGCCCTGGGCGTCATGTCTCTGGGAGGGACCTTCGTGGGCGTATACACCACCAATCCTGCGGCCGAGTGCGAGTATGTGGTGGGGCACTCCGAGTCGGTGGTGTTCATCTGCGAAGATGAAGAGCAGTGCGACAAGGCCCTGGTCTTCCGTGAGCGCACCCCCGCTCTGAAAAAGATCGTGGTATGGGACATGGAGGGCCTGAAGCACTTTGACGACGACATGATCATGAGCTTCGACGACCTCGTGGAGCTGGGCAGGAAGACCGATCAGGAAAACCCCGGCCTTTTCGAGAAGATCGTAGATGATGGAAAGGAGGACGAGACCGCCTCCATCATCTATACCTCGGGCACCACCGGCCCGCCCAAGGGCGCCATGATCTCGCACAAGAACTACCAGTGGATCGCCAGGCAGACCGAGAAGATCACCCGTATGACCGTCGACGACGAGACCATTTCGTTCTTGCCACTGAACCACGTGTACGAACAGATCTTCGACCTCATGATGCACTTGCGGGTGGGGCACATCGTAAACTTCACCGAGAACACGGACACGGTCATGAACGACCTCAAGGACGTCTCCCCTACCCTCTTCCACGCCGTGCCCAGGATCTGGGAGAAGTACCACTCCGGAATCGTGCTCAAGATGATGGACGCCACCTGGTTCAAGCGCACCTTGTACGGGATCGCCTTCAAGATCGGCACCAGGTACAACGACTGCAAGTTGTCGAAGAAGCCGATCTCGCTTCCGCTCACGATCGGCTACTGGCTTTCCTACTTCGCCATATTCTGGAAGCTCAAGGAGCGGCTTGGCTTCGACCGGGTGCGGATCGGGTTCTCGGGTGCCGCGCCCATATCACACGAGGTGCTCAAGTTCTTCCAGAGCATCGGAATCCCCATCCGAGAAGGCTACGGGCTCACCGAGACCACGGGTATCACGCACATCTCGGACGCGACCAACTTCAAGCTCGGCACCGTGGGCAAGTGTCTGCCCGGCTCGGAGGTAAAGATCGCCGAAGACGGCGAGATCCTCATCCGGCACGGGGGCATCTTCCAGGGCTACTTCAAGGACGAAGAGCACACGAGGGAGGCCATCGATGCGGATGGTTGGTTCCACACCGGCGACGTGGGCGAAGTCGATGACGAGGGCTACCTCAAGATCACAGACCGCAAGAAGGACCTCATCGTGACCGCGGGCGGCAAGAACGTGGCCCCGCAGTATATCGAGAACCTGCTCAAGTTCTCCCCCTACATCAACGACGCCGTGGTCATCGGCGACCGGCGGAAGTATATCACCGCCATCATCGTGATCGACGAGGAGAACGTGGTGAAGTGGGCACAGGACCACAAGGTCCAGTACACCACCTTCGCGAGCCTGACCAAGACCGACGAAGTGAACCGGCTCATCTCAGAGGAGGTGGCCAAGGTCAACAAGCAGCTCGCCCGGGTGGAGAACATCCGCAAGTTCAGGCTCCTGGACAAGAAGCTCTACACCGAGGACGGCGAGGTGACCCCCACCATGAAGGTCAAGCGCGCCGCAATCAACCGGCAGTACAAGGATCTCATCGAATCCATGTACCGGGAAGGAGACTGAGAAGACGCTTAATAAATCGGCCTGACCCCCTTTATTCCCTGCGCTGTGTCACTATAGTATTCACATGCTCTAACGAGCACAGCAAAACCAGCAAGGAGGTCAAAGGCCATGAAGAGACTCATCGTTCTCGGAATAGCGATGCTGGCGTTCATGTTCACCTTCGGCGGCATGGCTTATGGGGAAGATTATTATCCCTGGGGAAAGGGATCGGTGAACGTGAATACCGCAACACAGGAAGAACTGGAGTGGTTCCTTGGGAGAAGCAATATCGACAATCCTGATCAGGTAGCCAGAAACATCATCGAATATCGGGAAGCAAGCGGCCCTTTCACGACCATAGATGAGCTGAAGAATGTCGAGGGCATGGAAGACATCACCGATTTCGAGGAAGCTCGGTTCTGGGTGAAGACCACAGGGCCCACCGACTATGATCCCGAAAAGACCGTGCGGCCCCACGGGGACCCGTTCTTCGGTTATTGGTTGCAGGAGGACCGGCGGGGAGACTAAAGGCTTCTGAAAGGTAATTTACGGGCAGGGCGCTGGTCTTGTTTCCTATCGATGCATGGACACCGGGACGGGCCCTTCAGCCCCTGGAAAACCGGGAAAGCATGAAGGCGAGCACGTCCTTGTATTCTTAAGCCCGCAAGGAGCGGGCGTGAGAAGGAGGCATCGAGGGAAAGCAAGGCCGTGCCCTCGCACCTTCCGATGGCAGCCGGCGCGGATGATAAGATCAGGCACCCTTGAGGACAGGCAGACCCAAGCCCACCTTTTCTTTCACCGTGCTTAAGGTTTCTTCTGCAACCGGCCGTATCCGGCCGGCCCCTTCCTCGAGCAGCCTGCCGATATATCTCTGATCCTCCATCAGTTCACGGAAGCGCAACTGCAGCGGTCTCAACCCCTCGATGACCGTCTCTGCGAGCTCGGCCTTGAATTGTGCGTATCCCTTCCCGGCAAAGCGCTGTTCGATTGCCGCCCTACTCTCTCCGCTGAACAGCTCGTAGATAACCAGCAGGTTGTTGATGCCGGGACGGTCCGGGTCGAAACGTATCTCCCTCAAGGGGTCGGTGACAGCCTTCATGATCTTTGCGCGGATCTCATCGGGGGAATCGAGCACGCCCAGAACATTGCCCTCTTCATCCCCAGTCTTGCTCATCTTCTTCGTCGGGTCCTTCAGTCCCATGATCCGGGAGCCCACTTCGGGTATAACCGCCTCGGGCAGCTCGAAGGTGGGGCCGTAGCGCGAGTTGAACCGCTCGGCAACATCCCGGGCAAGCTCCACGTGCTGTCGCTGGTCTTCGCCCACGGGCACGAGATTGGTCCTATACAGGAGGATGTCTGCGGCCATGAGGGCCGGGTAGTCGAAGAGCCCGGTAGTGACCTGCTCCTTTTGTCTCTGCGACTTTTCCTTGAACTGGGTCATGCGGAGCATCCAGCCCATGGGAATGATGCAGTTGAGAATCCAGGCAAGCTCTGCATGGGCCCCGATTTGTGACTGAACAAAGATGACAGACACCCCGGGGTCAATCCCCGCGGCCAGGAGAATCGCCGCCATCTCGAGGTTCTTTGCCTTGAGCAGCTTCGGCTCCTGGGGAACCGTGATGGCGTGGAGATCGACGATGCAGAATATCGATTCGTACTCTGCCTGTGCTATGACCCAGCGCCTGATCGCGGCGAGATAGTTGCCGATGTGGATCGTCCCGGTAGGCTGTATTCCTGAGAATACCCGTTTCTTCATGGCCGTTCTCCAGTTTTTTAAGGTCATCGGATTCCGGCTGCAGGAGGCTATACGGTTTGTGATAGCTCCGCGCAAGGCGGTCTCAATGGTATGTACCGCTTAAGAGCGGGCGCCTGCGGGAGGGGCTGATCTGGACAAAGGTCTCCCTGCCTTACCGGCTGTCGAGGATCTCCCTGATCTTCTCCGCGAGATCGCCCAGGTTGAACGGTTTCTGGATGAAACCTCTGCAGCCCTTGTCCATGATCTCCCTGGCCTGACCGTTGAGGCTGTATCCGCTGGAGAGCAGCACGCTTACGTCCGGTCTGATTTCCTTGAGTCTCTCAAAGGTGTCTTTGCCGCTGAGATCGGGCATGATCATGTCGAGCACCACCAGATCTATGGTATCCCGGTGTTCGCGGTATGCCTCGATCCCCGCCTTTCCTCCCGCAGCGGTGATGACGGCATACCCGAGCCTCTTGATCATCTCGGAGCCCACGTCCAGAATGATCTCCTCATCGTCGATGAGCAGGATGGTCCCCTGGCCTTTCCTGATCTCTCCGCTTGCCTGCCGTTCTTCCATGACGGGTTTATCCGAAGCGGGGAGATAGAGGGTGAACGTGGAGCCGACACCCTTCTCGCTCTCCACAGTGACAAACCCCTTGTGGTTTTTCACGATGCCATACACCGAGGCAAGACCGAGCCCGGTCCCCCTCCCCTTGCCCTTGGTCGTGAAGAAAGGCTCGAATACCCGCAGCTTGATCTCTTCGTCCATTCCGATGCCCGTGTCGGTCACGGAAACCTGGACATACCTGCCCGGTCCGGCCCCGAAGGGCGCGACCTCGGACTCGCTGAGGTTCACGTTCTGGATGGAGATATAGAGATCTCCCCCTCCGGGCATGGCCTGCCAAGCGTTCACGAAGAGGTTGAGCATGACCTGCTCCATCTGGTTCCGGTCCACCTCCACGGTCCACAGGCCTTCCTGCATGCTTTGGTGTATCCGAATCTCCTTCCTGGTCCTCCCGAACATCTCGGCGCTCTTCTGGATGAACTCTCCCAGCCGGGTGGGCCTGACCTCGTACTTGCCTCCGCGGGCAAATCCGAGAAACTGTTTGGTAAGCTCGGACCCCTGGCGCACATATTCCTCTACGTTTTTCAGGCGGTCGTAAAAGGGGTGGGATTTTTCCATGCCCAGGAGCATGAGAGAGACATTGCCGAGGACACCCATGAGCAGGTTGTTGAAATCATGGGCGATCCCTCCCGCCATGGTCCCGATTGCCTCCATCTTCTGGGCGCGTATGAATTGTTCCTCCAGAATCTTTTTTTCGCTGATGTCGATCAGGAAGCCGCGAGCGCCCGAGGGCTTCCCGCTCTTCATGATCGGGGCGGCATGCACCAGGGTGGGAAAGGTGGTGCCGTCCTTGCGCCGGGCCAGATACTCGTTCAGCCCGGTACGCTCACCTGCCAGGACCCTGCCGATGTCTTCGGTCGCCCGAACCCGGTCTTCGGGTGCCACCATGTCGGTTACGGTCAGCCCCTTGTCCAGGTCTTCAGGGCCATACTGGAACTTTTCAAATGCAGCTTCATTGGCAAAGGTGAGGATGCCTCGCTCGTCTGTTTCGAACACGGTTTCCGGCATGAGCCTCGCCATGTCACGGAACCGTTCCTCGCTCTGCCTCAAGGCTTCTTCCGCCTTTTTCCGGTCCGTTATGTCCATGATCGAAGCAACGCTCTCAGTCGTGCCCGGGATCATGGTCACGTTCATGAAAAGGTCACGCATCTCTCCCGACCGGATAACGCACCGGCACTCATAGGAATCCGGGGCGTAACCATCCTTTTGGCGGCGCTGCCTGTGGTAGGCCATCATCCGGTCGAGGTCTTCTTCCGCCACAAAGGAGGTCCAGGCCATCTTTCCTTCAAGCTCTTCCTTCGAATACCCTACGAGTTTCTCAAACTTGGAGTTGGCCAGGCGGATGATGTAATTCTCATCTATGATGATGTTTGCCGTGGCCGTGTGCTCGAAGATGGTCCGATACCGCTCCTCGCTCCGGCGCAGGGCCTCCTCGGACCGCTTCCTCTCGGTGATGTCAGTCTGTGTCCCGATGATGCGCAGCGGCGTTCCGTTATCATCCCACTGGATCACCTTGCCGCGGTCGAGAATCCACTTGTACGATCCGTCCTTGCACCGGATGCGGTGCTCGCTCACGTAAACGGGCGACTCGCCCTTCAGGTGCTTCTCCAGCTCTCTGTCGCTCGACTCCCGGTCGTCGGGATGCACGTGGGTTGTCCACTCATCGACGCTGTCGGTGATCTCGTGCTCGGCGTATCCCAACATCTCCTTCCAGCGCCGCGACCGGAATACCTTGCCGGTCTTCAGATTCAGATCCCACACCCCGTCTCCGGCGCCTTCCAGGGCAAACTGCCAGCGCTCCTCGCTCCTTTGCAGGGCCTCCTGGGCGCGCTTGCGCTCGGTAACGTCCCGTACCACACCCCGAAAACCTACCGGAGAGCCCGATGCATCCCGCATGAGCGATGCGGAGATCTCATGGGTTCTCTTCACGCCGTCCTTGCGTATCACCTCATAGTCAAGCAGCACGTCCGGCTCTCCGGTCAGGTATATGGCATGGAAGACCTGGTACATTCTCTTGGCTGTATCAGTCGAGGTGAATGCCCGGTAGCTCATCCCCTGCATCTCATCAGGGGAATAGCCCATCATGCGGCATATGGAGTCGTTGAAAAAGGTGACCTTGCCCGAAAGATCGAGCTCGATATAGCCCTCCTGGATGCTCTGAAGGATGGTCCGGTACTTTTCCTCACTGCGGCGGAGGGCGTCCTCGGCCTTTCTGCGCTCGGTCACATCGCGGACGATCCCTCTGAAACCCGCCGGGTTTCCCGCCTCATCATATATCAGGGAAACGGACGCCTCCACCGGGATCTTCTCGCCATACTTGTTGATCACTTCCCACTCCACGCCGGTGGCTGGCTTGCCCGTCAGGTACACATTGTGATATGCCTCGTACAGCTTCTGGATATTCTCTTCGTCCGTGAACCTCCGGAAGTTCATGTCCTTCATTTCTTCCCCGGTGTATCCAAGCCTGGTCACGGCAGGGAGGTTGAAGAAGGTGAAGGTCCCTTTCAGGTCCACCTCGTAGTAGGCCTCCTGCATATTGTTGAGAATGTTCCGGTAGCGTTCTTCGCTCCTCTGCAGGGCTTCTTCAGCCTTCTTCCGCTCCGTGATGTCGCGGACGATTCCCCTGAACCCAACCGGAGCGCCCTGATCATCTTGTATCAATGAAACAGAGGCGGCCACCCAGATCCTTTCTCCTGTCTTGCTGATGGCCTCCCAGTCGAATCCCCCCACAGGCTTCCCTGTCAGGAATACCTTGTTATAGGTCGCGTATACTTTCCTGGCGTTTTCCTGATCCACGAACCTGCGGAAATTCATGCCCTGCATCTCTTCATCCGTGTATCCGAGCTTTTTTACGGCGCAGGCATTGAAGAAGGTGAAATTCCCTTCCAGATCCACCTCGTAGTAGGCCTCCTGCATGTTGTCGAGGATGTTCCGGTAGCGCTCTTCGCTCTTCTGCAGGGCCTCCTCGGCCCTCTTCCGCTCCGTGACGTCACGGGCCGTGATCACGACTCCGCCTATCCCGGGATAATGGATGAGGTTCTTCCCGATGGCCTCAAGGTACACCCAGGCGCCATCGAACCTTTTCACCCTGAACTCGATGGGCTGCCCGTTGTCCTCCATGCGGTATACCTCACCCAGCCCCTTCTCGACTAAGGGGATATCATCGGGATGAATGAAATCCATGGGCGATCTCCCGATCAGGTATCCGGGTGGATAATGGAGGATCCTCTCGACCGAGGGCGCCTCGTACATGAAAAGCCCGTCACTGTCGAGTATCAGGATCAGATCGGACAAGTTCTGGATCAGAGATCTGAACCTGTCCTCCCGTATTCTGAGCTCCCGCTCCGCGCGCTTGCGCTCGGTGATGTCCAAGCAGGAGGCGATGCTCTCTTTTGTTCCCGGAATGAGTGCCACGGTGAGAAGGATGTCGCGATGCTCGCCAGAGCGGGTGATAAAGCCGAACTCGTAGGATCCCGGGGCGGAAGAAGGGCTCCGTCTCCGGAGATGATGATAGTGCTTCATCCGCTCGACGTCTTTCGGTTCGATGAAAGTGGTCCAGCTCATCTTTCCCTCGACCTCTTCACGCTTGTATCCCGTGAGCCGGATAAAGTTGGAGTTTGCCAGCAGTATGGTGGTATCCTCGGCAATGAGAATGGATGCATTGCCGGTGTTCTCGAAAATGGTCCGGTAGAATCTCTCGCTCTGTCTGAGGTTTTCCTCGGCCTTCATGCGTTCGCTGATATTCCGTACAATACCCTGGATCGCATAGGGCCGTCCATCCCGGTAGAGCACCGCCGAGGTGGTTTCCACCGAGACGAGGCTTCCATCCCTGTGCTTGAACCGCAGCTCCAGAGGTTTTTCCTGAACGCCGATCCTGAACAGATCTTCGCTGGCGGCCAATGCCTCGTCCACCTGATCCTCGGACAGGATATTCCAGAAATTCAATTCCTTGATATGCTCCCTGTCATACCCCAGCATATCCAGGCCCACATCATTGGCATCGAGCACATTCCCCTGAAGGTCCAGGATGAAGACGCCGAAGAATGATCGGTCGAACAGGGCGCGGTAGCGTTCCTCGCTCTCCCGGGCCGATGCCCTGGCCGCAAGAAGCTCCTGGGTGAGGTCATCTCTGGATTTTTCGATGCCCGTGTCCTCATTCTGATTTTTCACCGCACGCTCCTCATTCTGAAAGAAAACACACAGCCGCTACCAATGGCTGCCGCCTGCATGAAGCAGCGCCCCTTTCCACGGGAAAAACTGGACACTCCGGTATTTCCCTTTTGCCTTTATCGGAATGTCACCTGTAAAAATTCATTGCATCCGTTTTTACAGCACCACACCACCCGATGCTTGCATTGAAACCTGATAGATGATAGCATATTATAAGCATATTATGATATGTTTCATTGATGAAAGGAGTTTTTTTACGCCGCTTTTTCGGCTCTTCAATAAGGGAGGGTGGAAGATGAGAGCATTGATTCTTTCCCTTGTCCTGGTCGCGGTCCCGCTGTCCGCCGCCGCCATGAAACCCATGAGCGAAACCGACCTCTCGCTGGTCTCGGGCCAGTCGGGAGTGAGCTTTTTCGTGGACCTGACTATGAACATCCACATCGACACCCTGGCATGGGGCGATTCCGACGGCCTAGCGCCCGGGCCGTACAATCCCTGGAACATGACGGCCGCAGGGGGTTACGTAGGGGTGAGCAATTTCAATATCACCGGTCTGTCCGTGAGGCACTATGCCGCCAGTTACCTTTTCCCCTATGCCGTATCTCACGGCTCGGTGAGCTTCTGGCCGGCGGCATCGAGCATCGATGTACACAACGGCGTTCCCTACTACCGGGTCCATGCATGCCCCGGAAACCCCTGAAACAGCATCCCTCAGGCCGCGTCCCCAGCCTCGCAGCCTCCGCCGCGGCCTGATCCGCGCGGATCATACACCTCTCCAGGGCTCCTCGGCGGCCCTCCTGAATCAACCTCGACAGGGTTTGATTGCGCAGCCGGATTCCCTACTAATGAGTTACAGAGGGGATGACAGGAATGTACAAGCTCATAGAAGGGACCGAAAAGCGCGGCTATGCGAGGGGATTCGGGCTCACCGAAAGCGGGGCCCACGAAGAGGTCGATGTCCCGGTCATCGACGGCAGACCGGTCGACAAAGGCGGGGTGCCCCTCGAACCGGACAACAGGCTGGTCACTCTCGGGGAGACCAGGTGTGAGTCATTCATGAACGGCGCGCTTCTCGTGGTGGTGGAATAACAGGCTGCCCGCACAGGGGCCGTTCACCCGGATGATCTGACTGTCCTGTCGTGCGTTCTCGTCACAGACAAGCATACCCGGCCCGGCTGACGCCTCCGGCAAGGCCTGGGCCGAATCCCGGAAAATCGCCATAAACACAGCAATGCCCACGAGAACCGCTATGACCATGATTGTCACTTTTCTGAGCTCTGTCCTGCGCATGCACACCCCCTTCTCAGTCGAGGAACGAGAAGATCTCGAGTCTGATCCGGTAGTCCTCCACCCCGAGCGCCTTCAGGGCATCGAGCACGGCATTGATCAGTCCGGGTGGTCCGCAGACGTAAAAGACCTTGTCATCCAGCTTATCTCCGCAGAGGCGCTGGATCTTTTCCCTGTCCACAAAGCCGGCTTCGCCTTTCCAACCCGGTGGAGGGCTTCCCAGAACGTGTACCACCCGGAGCGAGGGATATCCCCCGGCCTCTATCTCGGAGAGCTCACGGGAAAAGACGATACCGCTCTCGTCTTTGTTGGCATATAACAGGAGGACCCGGCGGGTATCCCGGGTATCTCTCATATGCCGGATCATGCTCATCAGCGGTGTTATTCCGATCCCGCCCGCAATGAAGACCAGATCGCGTTCTTCCGGATGGAGAACATAGGAGAAGCGGCCGAACCCTCCATGAACCGCTGCCCTGTCGCCTACCCGGGTCTCACCCATGGTCGAGGTGAAATCGCCCAGGGCCTTGATGGTGGAGCTCACATAATCCTTGCCCGCCGGGGATGACGAGATGGTCCAGTGATGCTCCTCCTCAGGAAGCCCCCTGTTCCGGAAGAAGGTGATGAACTGAAACTGTCCGGGCAGGTAGTCGAACAGGGGCTCGCCCGCTTCCGGCGCCAGCTTCACGGTCCATACGCCCGGGGCCTCCGGGACCACCTCGGTGACGCGGTATGCATGCTCTCTGAGAATCCGGGGCCTGATAAACCGATGGTATACAAAGACAGACACCGCCGCTAGAACCGATACGATCCAGATGCCCTGCATCAAGACAAGGTTCAGGTCCGCTCCGATCACGAAACTGTGGACGAACGCACCCGCGATGACCAGGGGCGAGAGGATGTCATGGATCAGTCTCCAGTGTTCAAAGGTCAGGCCGAGCGGTCTCTGGTACACACTGATCAGAACACTGGCGATCAGGACGGCCAGCGTCGCCCTGCCGAGCCACACAACAGGGGGCACGGCAAGCCCGGTCAGAAGTGCCCAGTTCCCGCTGCCTGCGGCCAGTAGAATGGGGTGGGAGAGTATCAGGAGCAGGGCGAAGATCCCCATATTCCGATGGAACCGGATCAGGATGTCGAACCCGTAGGGCTGTTCGATCCACTTGATCCGGCCGGCGAGAAATACCTGGAGAACGATGAGCATGAACCCCAGGATGGCAAAGCTCCTTCCCATCTCATAGACGAGATGGCCATACGTGTACCCGAACACCGCTGCGAAAATGATCGGCGTGATCGCCACTGCTATGTAGAGCATAACGAGCAGGACCCCGCGCGTATTCCCGTGATATGCAGTATGGGCAGGCATGTTTTAAACCTCGGGCAAAAAAGGGAAGACCGCGGCGCCGGCTTCTTCGGGAATGCATCCTTTGCCTGCGGCCCAGCCTCTGTTTGTAATACACCTTGTGTTTGCAAGCTATCTCCTGTTCGTGGCGCAATCCTACATCTCGATCTTCTATTTAATCCTGCGGTCTGCAAAGGCGCATCCGCTCTCAGCAGGCAGCACGTCACCAGCCGGGTTGACCTGTGTTGTGTCCGGCATCCGCCCTGAGACAAGCAGCCCCCTGCCCGCGCGTCTCTGCTGCCAAATTGGACCTGAGGTCATTGATTCGGGAGATAAGACCCGTATCCGGGGTGTTGTAAAGATTTCATCCTTACCGGTGGGGACAGGCTTTTCGGGCAGGATATCCAGAGCCCTGTTCTTCAGGGTCGCCCCGCCGGGCAGGACATCATCATTCCAGCTGGATTGTTTGTCCGCAGGCAAGTCATATTCGAAGAACGGTGCGGCCGAGGACGGATCTGCATCCCCGCTCATACCCGGGCATGCCTGCCCGTATTGCATGGCCGTGTATGATCCGCTCACGTCATTATCCATCAAGCCGGTTCGTGACCCGGCCTGCAAGGGCCGCTCCGCAGCCCCGGGCACGGCTGCCCAGTGAATGATGAAAAGGGCCAGGAACCCTATGATTGCGATAACGGGGGCTCGATGTCCATCCACCTCGGCATCCTCCTTCTTTCCTGTTTTTCAAGGAAACTCGGGTGCTGTCTTTTCTCTGATCGCGGCACCGTCCAGAGGAACTTTCTCCGGCATCCGCACGTTCGGCCCGTTCAAGACCGCCCGCACCAGTGCCGGAAAAATATTCCCCAACCGGACACAGCCGCTGCATGCATCCGGATCTTTGCCTTTGCACTTCCGGAATACCGGTTTCCGGTATCAGACCTCCCCGCCGCCTGCTTTGGCTGTCTGGAGATCGTACAGACCTGAGAACCAAGTCCCGGTCATGTGCACGAGTGCCCTCCATGACCACGAAAATGAAGAGTGATAAGCGCAAGAAGACCTACAACAACAAGGAAAAATACCCGCGGCTTTCTCATGAACCAGCCACTTTTCCAAGGGCAGATCAGATGACTATCAAGAAGTGTACCAGTGATGGTGTATAAGCGATTATATCGCATTTTCAAAGGGTTCTGTCAGCAAGGCCTGAGCGGTTTCTCCATCGGATTGTCTTGCAAGACAGGACGTTTCCCAAAAAACAGGAAACCGATTCCCCGCTTCGTTCACGGCAGATCCCATCAGGGGAGGGCTTCTATAGGCAGATCATCGGGAAAGGACCTTGACCCTGTCCTGCATCAGGCCGAAAGATGTATGATCTCCTGATCTTACAAGAAGCTGGTAATACTATAACGCATGTGATAGATATGTTTCCGGGATCGTGATCGCTCCATCCGACCCTCTATTTTTCGAGCAGAAAGGATTTCTTTGCACAGGAAGGCATTCATCTTTTTTTTCACGAACGAAGCGATCAGGGACCATACTTCATGAGAGGCGATATTCTGCCAGGCAAAAGTTACCCCTTGGGAGCCACGGTGTATCCCGAGGGTGTTAACTTCTGCATCTTTTCCAAGAGCTGCCATATCGTGGAGCTGCTCCTGTTTGACGACCACGACGACGTGGTCCCCTCGCGGGTGATCAGGCTCGATCCGTCGCTGAACAAGTCGTTCTACTACTGGCATGTCTTTGTCCGCGGTGTCAAACCAGGCCAGCTCTATGGCTACCGTATCTTCGGCCCGCACGATCCGTCGCGGGGCCTCTTCTTCGACGGGCAGAAGCTCTTGCTCGACCCCTATGCCAAGGCCGTGGCCGTGGGAAGGAACTACGACCGTGCCTCCGCCTGCAGGCCGGGCGACAACTGTGCGTGGGCCGCAAAATCCGTGGTCGTAGACCCGCTCGCCTATGACTGGGAGGGTGACGAGCCCCTGCGGGCTCCCTACCCCACCAACATCATCTACGAGCTCCACGTGGGTGGATTCACCCGCCACCAGAACTCCGGCCTGCCCGAGAAACTCAGAGGCACCTATACCGGACTTATCGAGAAGATCGGCTATCTCAAGGACCTGGGCATCACCTCGGTCGAGCTGATGCCTGTCCAGCAGTTCGATGAACAGGACGCTCCCCGCCCGCTGAAGAACTACTGGGGCTACAGCCCCATGGCCTTTTTTGCCCCGCACTGCGGATACAGCTCGTCGCGTGACCCGCTGGGGCCTGTGAACGAGTTCAGAGACATGGTCAAGGCCCTCCACCGCCACGGCATCGAGGTTATCCTGGACGTGGTGTTCAACCACACGGCCGAGGCAGGACACGACGGGCCCACGCAGTCGTTCAGGGGAATCGAGAACAACTCGTACTACATCTACAATCTCGCCCGGCAGCGCTACGAGAATTTCACCGGATGCGGCAACACCGTGAACACGAACTTCTCCATCGTACGCAGGATGATCATGGAGTGTCTGCGCTATTGGGTCGAGCAGATGCACGTGGACGGGTTCCGGTTCGATCTGGCCTCGGTCATGTGCAGGGGTGAGTCGGGTGAGCCGCTGGAAAAGCCGCCCATCCTCTGGTCCATCGAGTCCGACCCGGTGCTCTCCGGCACCAAGATCATCGCCGAGGCATGGGATGCGGCCGGGCTCTATCAGGTGGGGTCGTTCATCGGCGAGCGGTTTGCCGAGTGGAACAGCCATTTCCGGGACGACGTGCGGTGCTTTGTCAAGGGAGACCGGGGCATGACCTTCAAGCTCGCAAACCGGATCGTGGGCAGCCCCGACATCTATCTCGAACCCGACCGCGAGACGAACCGGAGCATCAACTTCGTCACCTGCCACGACGGGTTCACCCTCAACGACCTGGTCTCCTACAATGTGAAGCACAACGAGGCCAACCTGGAAGGAAACCGGGACGGCTACAGCCTGAACCACAGCTGGAACTGCGGAAAGGAAGGCCCCACCGACGATCCGGCCGTGGAGAGCCTGCGGATCAAGCAGATCAAAAACTTCCTCACCATCCTGCTCACCTCCCAGGGCACGCCCATGATGCTCATGGGGGACGAGGTGAGGCGGACCCAGCAGGGAAACAACAATGCCTACTGTCAGGACAGCGAGCTGACCTGGTTCGACTGGTCGCTTACGAAGACGAATGCAGACCTGCTCCGATTTGTCAGGGGCCTGATCCACTTCACCCGGTCGTATTCAGTGTTCCACCACAAATATGTGCTCACCCGGTCTCTTTCGCACACCGACACGACCATTACCTGGCACGGGGTCCATCTCAACCGGCCGGACTTCAGCGAGGATTCCCACAGCATCGCCTTCGAGCTCAAGGCCCCGGCAAAGGGGGAGCACGTGTTCGCCATCCTCAACGCCTTCTGGGAGCCTCTCGCATTCGAGATCCCGCCCTCGTGGACCGGCCAGACCTGGCACCGGCTCATCGACACCTCTCTTGCCGGCGGCGAGGACTATGTCCCTCTGGCAAAGGCCCCGCATATCGGGTCGAAACTGTACCAGGCCGATGCCCGGAGCACGGTCGTGCTCGTTTCAAAATGATTTCGATGCATCGGGTTTCTTACCCCGGGCACACTCCCAGCCGCTCCTTATGCCCGGTCCTTTCCTTTTTATGGAATCCCCGCCCGGTTACAGCCTGTACCTGTTTCGCGCAACTGGGATATTGACTCGCCCGTTCCTCGTGGTATTAATAGTGTGTAGGTATTTTATTGGGGCTTGTTGCCTCTGGCATATGGTCAAGGCAGTGTAAGGAGGAAAGGATGAGTATCAAAAAACAGTATCTCAAGGGAAAACCGGTCTGCAAAGTAACGTTCACCATACCAAAACATATGGGCAAATCGGCCCGGAATGCCTACCTCGTAGGCGACTTCAACAACTGGAACGCCCAGACGAATCCCATGAAGCAACGCAAAGACGGATCCTTTGAGCTCTCCATGAATCTCGAAAAAGACCGCGAATACCAGTTCAGGTATCTCCTCGACAACACCTGGGAGAATGACGACAGTGCAGACAAGTATGTCCCCACTCCCTATGGAGACGCCGACAACTCGGTGGTAGTGGTCTAACCACCTCTTTTCGAGGACGGGTTCACATTTCGTCTTTCCATCCGGTAGCCTGCGGCCAATGGTATGGACCCTTCAGGGCAAGCCTTGGACCCGGTGAAAAGTGCAAGCGGCGGGGCATGTGACCCCCTCCCTTCAGGTCCTTAAGGAGCGGGTACAAAGGAGAGTTCAGGCACCGGTGTACACTTGCCGGATCTTGAGGGTTCGCATTCTTTTGCCGGACCGGTGGATTTCTTTCCAGCGCCGGGTCAGGCCGGGAAACCGGGCGTCCTAATGTGAACCCGTCCCCGAATTCGGAATTCGTCAATTCATTGCGCAACCGGCATTCAGGGGCTGAATGCGCCAGGATCCGGTTTTAGGACCGATTCAGATAGCCCATGCAGCTCAGGTGCACGAGGACCAGGATCCCTGCGATTACTGACAGCACAAGTGCGAACCCTGTCAGAAACACTCTCATAAACACCTGCCTCTCACTGGTTTTGTCGATTCCGGAACATAGCATATCCCGGTGCGAAAATATACCGCCGGCCGTACCCGGAGCCTAGGGGCGGCGAAGAGACGAATCGCCGGAATTCCCGCCCGGCCCGCGGTCTTTCAGCAGATCGTTCAGCCCGGACATCCGCTCCGTGCGCCTGCGGACGGCGGCGGCAAAGATATCGGGGCCGGCCCAGATGTCAAGCCACCTGCTCGCCCTGGTTATCCCGGTGTACACCAGCTCGCGAGTGAGCACCGGGCTCTCCCTGGGCGGCAGGACGAGCACCACCCGGGAAAACTCCGACCCCTGGCTCTTGTGCACGGTCATGGCAAAGGCGGTCTCGTGCTCGGGGAGCCGCGCCAGGGATATCCTGCGCACGGTCCCGTCAGGCCCGGGGAAGAACGCCCGCAGCTCGCCGTCCAGCTCATCTGCGAGAATGAAGCCGATGTCGCCGTTGAACAGCTTGACCGTGTAGTCGTTGGAGGTCACGAGCACCGGCCTGCCGTGATAGTGCAGGCTGCCTGCACGGATGAGCCCCTTTCTGGAGAGGATCTCTTCGATGAGGCGGTTTATCGCCTCGATCCCGAACGGGCCTTCCCGCAGAGCACACAGCACCCGGAACCCGGCGAACAGGTCGAACCGCTCCTCGACCCCGGCCGCGCGCAGGCAGGGGCCGTACCCCTCAAGCGCGGCCTGCTCCAGGCTCCCGGCAAGCATCTTGGGCGAGGAGATCTCCTGCATGCATACATCTGAAAACTCCCCTCTGAGAATCCTCTGCACACACAGGTTCGCATCGCCCGCGCGCACCGCCTCGCTGATCTGTCTGATCCCGCTCTCAGGACCGAACCGGTGGGTGTGCTTCAGCTCCACCAGGCAGTCCTGCAGTCCTTGAGGGTTCCCGGCTGCAAGCTCGTAGCCGGCCGCTTCCCGGATGAGCCCGCAGGTCTTATGGGAGTAGCAGGGGCCGGAGCCGATGTCGCAGATATCCCCCAGCACGTGTCCGGGCTCAACCGAGGAAAGCTGGTCTCGGTCACCCACCAGGATGAGCCGGGCCCCCGGCTTCAGGGCCTGGACGAGCCTGGCCATGAGACTGAGCGAGGCCATGGACGCCTCATCGACCACCACCACGTCGTGCGGCAGGGGATTCTCCGCTGAATGCCTCACACGCGCCCTGCCCGGGATCACGCCCAGGAGCCGGTGGATGGTCGAGGCGCGCAGGGCCGGCATCGCAAGCTCCACCCCGGCCTCCTGCAAAGACCGCATCGTCCTGCCGAGCGATTCGTCGATCCGCTGGGCCGCCTTGCCCGTAGGCGCGGTGAGCGCCACCCGGATCTTGGGGTCGAGGTGGGCGAGCATGGCCAGGATGTGCGTGACCACGGTCGTCTTCCCGGTGCCGGGCCCGCCGGTGATGATGCACAACGCGCCTTTGAGCCCCATGAGCACGGCCACCTTCTGCCAATCGATGCCGCCTGAGGCCTGCCCGGAAAAGTGCAGGCCGAGCCGGGACCGGATCGCCCCGATATCGAGAGGTACGCTCTGCCTGCCGAGTTCAAGCAGCTTCTCCGCAAGGAGTCTCTCGTGGTTCCAGTAGCGCCAGAGGTAGAGCCGCGATGCAGAATCGAGGATCAGGGGCCGGTACTCGCCGGGGCTACCCACCACGGGCGAAGATACGAGCGCCTTGCGCCATTCCTCAAGCGGCGGGCACTCGATGCGTCTGCCGGTTGTCTCGTCTTCCAGGACCCTGCCGGCGTGGGAGGCGAGGTCGATGCAGATGTGCCCCTGCCGGGTATACCTGCTCACCAGGGCCGCGGCAACGGATACGCCCTGGTTTTGGGCCTGCGAGAGCTGCTCCATGAGCCGGGCAAAATGCAGGTCGATGCGGGCGAAGTACGCGGCCTCGCCGTTGAGGCCCCGGTTATCGACGGGTTTCAGATATGGTCCGGGATCCCAAGCACTCATGTTTTCCACTCCCTTGAAGCAATACTTCCCCTCACGGCGCCAGCCTCGCGCTCAGATCGCGGATGACCTCCCACTCGGGCATCGCACGGTAGACGCCGTATTCCGGCCCCCTGGCAGGGTCGACCCCCCGGAGAAAGACATAGATCACCCCGCCGAAGTGCTCCTGGTAGGAATATCCTCCAAGCCGCTTCTGAAGGTAGGTGTGGAGCGCAGCCGTGTAGAGGTGATATTGCAGGACGTAGTAATTCCTGACCATCGCATCCTCCATTGACTCCTGCCCGTAGTGCTCGATGTCCGAGCCCAGGCGGTTTGACTTCCAGTCCAGGAGATAGTATTTCCCGCCCGAGGCGAACACCAGGTCGATGAACCCCCTGAGAAAACCCCTGGTCTCATCGAGCCGCAGCTCTTCCAGCATCTGAGGGAAACCGGGCGGCACCGAGCCGCGGCCCCCGAAGATATCCGCAAGAATCCGCTTCGAGAGCCTCCTGACGGGCAGATAGAACTCCAGCTCCCGCAGGGTCATCCTGTTTGGAACCCCGGCCAGGGCAACGCCGTCGATCTCGATTGCGAGGGCATTCTTTACCATGCCGACAACAGTGTCTTCCCAATCGCTCGCAAACCCGTGGAGATTCAGGGTGCCGGCGACCAATGCCCGTATCTCGGCCTCGCCGGCCTGGAAGTGCAGACGCTCGAAGACAGAGTGGAGCATGATCCCGGTCCTGGCTCCGCCCGGCAGCCGAAACACGCCCCCGGCATCCGCCTCTTCTCCGCCGGCATCGAGGCGTGAGGTCCAGTACAGGGCATCCCGATCGGCCACGCCGGCATCTTGGACCGCATCGGCGCCGTGCGGCGAGTCAGAGACCATGGAGGAGAAGCTCGACACCCGCCACGACCGGTCGATCCTGCCCGTGAACCTGCGGCAGGAAAGCCGTGCCGGATCGATTGCGGACCGAATGAACCGCTGCGGGGCCTCCCGGGGCAGGTCCTCTACCAGGATACAGCCTTCACCGCTCCGGCAGACCCTTGTCAGCACGTCCCGGACCAAATCGCCGGACAGATGAAGATCTTCTGCTCCGGCTGTTCCGCGGTCCAGTTCGCCCGTCCCGCCGCTCTCTTCCCCGGCCGCGCGTCCAACCCCCAGCGCAAAGAGACGCGAGAGTGCGGATGACTCTCCTCTGTTGAACCTCCCCCACACCAGGTAGCATCGGTTTTTTGCCCGGGTGAGAGCCACGTACACGAGCCTCATGTCCTCGGCCAGGAGCTCTCTTTCAGCCTGGGTCATGTGCTCGGCCAGCCGGTCGGAGCCCAGGTCGAGGAAGGCCCGGTAGCCCTGCTCTGCATCGTGAAACGCCACGCCCGCGCCGCCGCGCAGTCCGGAGGGCCCCCAGAGGAACGGGCAGAACACGATGGGAAACTCCAGGCCCTTGCTCTTGTGCACGGTGATCACCTTTACCGCGTCTTCGTCGCTCTCCAGCCGGAGCTGGTGCTCCTGGACCCTGGGCATGGACGGGTCGCGCTGCTGGTTGAGCCACTTGATCAACCCCCTCATGCCCGGCCTGTGCTCCATGTATGCCTGGTTCAGCACCTCGGCAAGGTGCAGAAAGTTCGTGTATATGCGCTCGCCCCTGGGGAGACGGAGGATTCGCGCGCCCGCGCCCTCATCGGCCGTGAGCTTCCTGAACATCCGCATGAAGCCGGCCTGGGCCCAGAGATCGTGATATTGCCTGAACCGCTCGACCCAGGTCTCGAGCAGGCGGTCGTCCCGTCCCAGCATGTCGATCTCCGAAGCATCCAGGCCGAAGAGCGATCCGGCCAGGGCCGTGCGGACATAGGGCTCGACATAGGGCTGCGCCACCGCTCTGAGCAGAAACTCCATCTCCAGGGCCTCGGGCGTGTCGAAGATGTTCTCTTCGCTGGAGAGCACGCAGGGGATGCCGCAGGCGGCCAGAACATCGCGGATGAGCCTGCCCTGGCTGTTTTCCCGCACGATGACCGCCACGTCGCGGGGCGCGACCCCGCTTTGCCCGAGCACGGCCTCGCCCCGCACGCCCGAGCTGAGGAGTCGGGAGATCTCGGCCGCCACGGCCCGGGAGATGAGCTCCTCGGCGTCGTGCCTGGTGAGCCCCTCAGGGGAGCCGTCGTCGGCAAACCAGATGGTGAGCGGCCCCGTGCCCGGGTCGTGCAGGACCTTACGCAAGGGGTTTTCTCCAGGTGTTACAGGAATGAAGCGGATCTCATCGAAGACGAACGAGCCCTGCCTGTCGAAGATGCTGTTCACCGCCCTGACCAGCCCGGGCTCGCTGCGCCAGTTTTTCTCCAGGGTGTGCACGTTGCCTTTGCCCACCTCTTTTGAGGCGTTGAGGTAGGTGAAGATGTCGGCGCCCCGGAAGCTGTAGATGGCCTGTTTGGGATCGCCGATCAGAAACAGCGATGCGCCGGAAAATACCGTATGGAAGATCTCGTACTGCACCGGGTCGGTATCCTGAAACTCGTCGATCAGGGCGGCGCGGTAGCGCTCGGCAAGGTTCTCCTTGAGTATGGGGCCGCTCTTGGATGCCAAGCTGTCGCGTACCTTGAGCAGCAGGTCGTCGAAGTGCACCACGCCCAATGCGTCTTTCTTTGCGGGCAGGCTGGTCCTGACATGATGGAAGAGCTGCACCCTGAGCCAGGCAAGCCAGCGGTCCATGCCATCCGTGAGCTCGTCACAGATCCTTTTGTGCTCACCGCACAGGGTGAAGAAAGTGTGCCGCAGAGGCTCGAATCCCTTTTTTGTCGCGCTCTCCACGGCCGTGGCCGTGAGCTTCTCGAAATCCTTGAACAAAGGCAGCACCGTGCCGTTGGACGAGGCGTACTCCTCCATATCTTCGATCAGCCGCAATACCCCGGGGGTGCGGTATCTGGTGCGGTTGAGCCCGGGGTCGTTCAGCAGGAGGCTCGCAACCTCCCTTCCCGCCTCTTTCCAGAGGCGCTTCACACGCCCGAAGCTCTCGCGGTATGCGCCCAGCAACGGCCCGAGCCCAGGCTCGGGGAGGTCGGGGATGATCCGGACATCGAGGCTCGCCTGCCGGATGAGCCTGAGGAAAAAGCCGAAGGTGTGACTTTTGTTCATGGCATAGTGGGCGAGCTCCCGGGGCATGGAATCGGTGAAGTGCATCCGGTAGAAGTCGCCCACGGTCTCGTAGAGGAGCTCGGTCTGGTCTGTGATGAGCTCGTGGTCGAAGAGGACCCTGCTCTCGAAAGCGAGCTCGCTCAGCACCCGCTGGCAGAACCCGTGGATGGTGAAGATGGACGCCTCGTCGAACCGCTTCAGTGCGTTTTCCAGGCGCCGGACAGCCTGCCCGCGGCTTTCAGTGCGCTGAACAAGATCCAGCAGAAAGGGATCGTCTCCCTCGCCCGACACAAAGCATTTCAGGGCTGCTCGCACCTTCTCCCTGATCCTGCCCCTGAGCTCGGCGGTAGCCGCCTCGGTGTAGGTGACCACCAGTATTTCGCTCACCCGAAGCGTGGTCTCGATCAGGAGCTTCACATAGAGCGAGGCAATGGTATAGGTCTTGCCCGTGCCGGCGCTCGCCTCGATCAGGTGCGTGCCTCTTAAGGGGATTTCGAACAGGTTCAGCGGCTTCATGATCCACCCCTCAGCCTGTGGCGGATGAGCGGCTCGAACAGGCGCGATGCGATCTCCTCAAACTCGCTGTCCAGGGCGTCGCGCCCCTGGAAGCAGATCCGGTAGGCGAGGTCGCTCCCCTCGCCCGGGTACTGCTTCGTGCCCTCCCACACGCCCCGGGCCCTTTTCAGCTTCTCCTCACGCGATTCGTCCTCCTGCCTGCCCGGAGAGGCGTATTTAAACGAGGTCTCGGGAAAGAACGGCAGGGGCCGGCTCATGCCCTCCCAATAGTGTTCGAGCAGAAGCCCGAGTACGTTGGAGCTGTTTTCCACCGGGGCGAACTCGACCATGCCGTCGCGGGAGATGTAGCAGCCCGGCGCGCCGGCGCCTCCGCTGAGCGAGCACAGGACGAGGTGGTGGATCCAGGCGGTGAAGAGATCGAAGGCCTTTGTCCTGGCAGGCCGGTACAGAACGACCCTGCCCGGGGGATACACCGTGAGCGAGCCGCTCAGGGTAAACGGGCCGATCTGTACGTCCACGGTCCGTGCCTGCGGGCCTGTATTCGCGATCCGCTCTCTCACCCGCCTGACAAAGGCCGCAGTCTCGCTCCGTATCCGGGAAAACAGGATCTCGCCCGGTGTCCCGTGGGGAAGGCGGCCGTCCATCTTCATGACCCGGTAGGAGAGCTCGTCGTCCGCCCCGCCCAGGATGTGGCCGGCATAGGTTTGTCTGAGATGATAGAGCTCCCTGTGGTCCGGCTCGATGGGCTCGCGGTCTTCCAGGGAGAACGACGTCTCGGATATGCCCATGGCGAGCCTTCGGGAGAGCAGAAACCGGCAAGGGTTGTGGAAGAAGCTGCAGAGTGTGCCCAAGTCTACGCTCCTCCACTCGTCAGCAGGCTCGGGGATGGGCCCGGGTATGAACACCCTGCTCTGTACGTCGCTGCCCGCCAGGCTCCTGGCCGCCTCAGCATTCTCTTCGGAAAAGCTGTAGAGCCCCTCCTCACCAGTGAAGTAGCGGGGGTTGAACGCCTGGAGGCAGTGCTTCTTCACCACGCCCTGGGCTGCGGGTGTGCCGTCGTGCATGACCCAGCCGCTCTCGAGATAATCGAGCAGGATGCTCACGGGAACAGCGGGGGGGATGGGCGAGTTGTCGTCAATGCTCTGGCCCGTGAAGCTGATGTGCAGGGCCTTTCTCGCCGAGAGAAGCGCTTCGAGGAACAGGGAGAGGTCTTTGTTGCGCATGCTGCAGTCTCCCCTGCGGGGTCTGCGGCAGATAAGGTTGAACCCCTTGGCGCGCTGCCTCCCGGGAAAGTCGTCGTGGTTCATGCCGAGCAGGCACACCACCTTGAAGGGGATGCTCCTCATGGCCGGCATGGAGCAGAAGGTGACCCCGTTCAGGAGATAGGCCCTGCCCTCTTCATCACGTTCGAGGGCGCCTCTGACAAAGGTCCTGACCACCTCGCAGTCGACCTCGCGGCCAAACCCCGTGATGTCCTGGATATCGGCCAGCCGCCGGAACACGGCCCGCACCGACTGCATGGCGGGCAACAGAGCCTCGTCGGGCTCGAAGAACTCATCGAGCATCGCCATGAGCGTCTCGGACCACGCCGCGGGCGTCTTCTTCTCCTGGAAGGACCTCACACGGGCGAACAGGGTGGTGAGAAAGTCAAGGAACGCGCCCAGCACCTGGGAGCTGTCGCCCTCCATGTCGTCGTAGGGCAGGATAGAGCCGAACCCGCGCATGCCGTCGGAGGGCATGGCATATCCGAGGAGCAGCCTGTCCAGCCCAAAGCTCCAGGTGTTCTCATACACCTCGGGCAGGCCCTGCTCGCGCTTCCACTTTTCATCGCACCCCCACCTGATGCCGCTCTCTTGAATCCACGTGAGGATCAGCTCCAGATCTTCTTCCCTCAGGCCGAACTTCCTGCGCACGGGCTCGGACTCGAGCAGCGCGGCCACCTTCGTGGCCTCGAACCGGCTGACGCCAAGCCCTAGGATGCTTCCGATCACATCCGCAAGAGTGCCCCGTGCCTCACGGGACCGGTCGGAGAGCGTGAAGGGAATGTACAGGGGGCTGTTCCGAGGCACGTCGAACACGGCCTGGATGTAAGGAGCATAGACCCGAATGTCGGGAGCCATGACCACGATCTCTTCGGGCTTGAGGTCAGGGTCTTCGTCCATGAGCGCCAGGAGCCTGTCTCTGAGCACTTCAACCTCGCGCATGGGGCCGTGGCACGAGTGAATCTCGAGGGAGCAATCATCCGCCCCTACCCTTCGAAGCTCATCGGGCCGGGGGTTGCGCAGGTCGAGGATGTCGGCTTGGATGCTCTGGAGCAGGGTATGGCCCGGGATATCTTCGAACAGCTCGGTCTCATGCGGGTCGAGCTCTTGCAGCATGTCGAAGAGCTCTCTTTCCAGCCGGCCCAGGGCCGCGAGAATGCTGTTGCCCTCTTCGAGGTACAGCTCGTCCTCGGGGTGCCCGGACCTCTCGGATATCGCGGCGATCTCTCTTTCAGACCGGATATCGCCCCAGTATTGTCTACAGGGGTTGAGTGCGAACACATGCACCGGGATGAGCCGGGACAGGGCGTGGAACACCCCCAGATGAAACGGCGGCAGGTGCGAGATCCCGAAGAGGCAGAGCCTCTCGGGCAGACGCGGGGTGCACGAGGGGTCGAGCGCCTCCATGAACCGCTCTCTCAGCCGCGCCAAATGAGCATGCCCGCCGCGCTCGCACACGGCCCTCCACAGGACCGACTGCCAGGACTCGACCTTTGCGTGCGCCTCGGGCAAAACCAGCCTGCCTTCCTCCCAGGCGAGCAGCATGTCGGGCCGGTAAACCATGTAGCTGTCGAACATCTCGGCCATCCGGAAGCTGAACTGATAGCTCCTCACTCCCCGGCGGTCGTCAGCGAGATACGACGTCAGGGCCTCGAAGCCGGGTTTACCGACAAACCCGGGCAGCACATCCATGATCCTCCACGCCAGGGCATCGGTCTCGAACAGGGCGGACCCGCGCGTAACTTCTTCGGGCA
>ERZ795051.140-NODE-140-length-112134-cov-6.848446_pt1 | contig 112134 bp, 75 predicted proteins | sample MGYA00375135_ERZ795051 | MGnify/ENA primary metagenome ERZ795051 (study PRJEB30180, sample SAMN05720222) | activated sludge metagenome | isolation source: Anaerobic digester | place: Japan | collected 2015-05-26 ... | reverse complement strand
GCAGCAGGCCGTCGGCCGTGGTGCGCAGGATGTTGTTCGGCGCCGGCTCGTAGGGCTTCGGCTCGATCGCCACGCGCACCCCCGGCACCTCGTCCATCGCCGAGGCCACGGCCTCCTCAAACGTGTCCCACATCGTGTAGAAGGGCGTGCCGAGCGAGTAGGTGTAGCCGTCAATCCCTGGCCAGATGCCCACGTGGTCGGCCTCGGCAGCCCGGACGAACTTCAGCGCCTGGACCACTCTCTCGCGGGCCTTCTCGCGATTGGCCCTGATGGGGTTCGAGAGCGAGCCGAACTCAAAGTCCTTGTCGTAGAAGATGAACGGCCCGATGTTGGTGAGGCGGATGCCCGTCTCCCTCTCGAGCTTCTTGTAGAGGTGGAGGTTCTCCTCGTTGGCCTCGGTGGGATAGTGGGCTTCGATGCCGGCCACCCCCCACTTCGCCCACTCGGCCGCCATCGCGATGCGGTCCTCGAGCGCAATATCGGGCGCGTAGCGCTCGTGGAACCGCCCCCCGCCGGGCGCGAAATACCAGATGCCGACCGCGAACTTCAGGTCCAGCTCAAACGTCTGGAGGTGCTTGAGCAACTCCTCGCGCGAGCGCCGCTTCGTCTGATACCGCAGGTCTTGCACGCTGCCACTCCTTTCATCACTTGGCCTGGGGTCCCGTATCCTGAGCCTTGCCGAACGCCCAGGGGGCGAACTCGGCGCCGACGAGATCGAACTGCGTCGCGGCGCGCGGCGAGCCCGCCCCGTAGTCCAGGTCGCGGCCGGTTGTGACCCGATCGTCCTGAACGACGAGGCCAGGGTCCTGGCCGACCACCGGGTCGCGCTCGGGGGCCGGCAGCGACGGCTGGCTGCGGGCCGGCCGGTCCTCGCAGTACCACCAGTTGTTCTCGAAGCGGAACGTCGCCGGCGAGGTGCGGGAGCCGATGTTGGCTACGTCGCGCAGGTCGCGCGCGCGCCACACGACCAGGTTGCGGCCGAAGGCGCCATTTCGCGATGGCACGAACTGCTCGCCCCGGCTCTCCTGGAGGATACGCAGGACGAAGGCCGTGGGCCGGTAGATCGTGTTGAAGGCGGCCAGGCACTCGTCGCTGCCCACGAACGCGATGGGCGCCATCGAGCCGATGAAGGTGTTGCCGATGGCGGCAATGCGTCTGGCCTCGTAGCCGGGCGACGGCGGCCTGAAGAACTGGGCGCCCGTGGAGCCGCCCATGTTGATCGCCCGCTGTCCCGCGTGGAGGAAGCGGCAGCGATAGACCACCACGTCGCAACTCCCGCCCTTGGCCTGGATGCCGCTGGCGCCGCTGCCGGTGTGGCGGAGCGTGCAGTCCACGAAGAGCCCGCGGTGGCAGCCGACCATGTCCACCCCCGAGCCCCCCGCGCCCCATCGCTCGACGGTGCAGCGCCGGACCAGGAAATCGTCCACGCCCGACAGCTTGATCCCGTCGCAGTTGCCGCGCGGCCCCACGTCGCGCACCGTCAGGTCCTCGAGCAGAATGTGGTGCGAGGGCGCGGTGATCGTGCCGCCGTCGTCAATGTTCAGGCCGTTCAGTCGGGCGCCCGCCAGAACCAGGCCGCGCAGGACCACGAAGCTCACGGAAGACAGGTGGAGGCACCCCCCGGCCCCCACGAACACGGGGGGCTTCGCCGGGTCAGCGGCGGCGATGACGATGGGCTGCTCGGCCGTGCCGTGGAGGTGGGCCGCGCTGAAGTAGCCGCGGTAGTCTCCCGGCTCCACCAGGATCGTGGAGCCCGGCTTCGCGCGGCCCAGCGCCTCACGCAAGGCATCGGGGGTCGAGACCCGCACGGCCTCGCCGGCCGCGGCCACGCCGAACATGAGGGCCAGTGCCGCCCATGCCTTCATCGCGCACCTCACAACAAGAACCACCGCGCGGATTCTATGCGATCCCCCGCGTGCGTTCAAGGCGCGGGAACGGTTGACAGGCTCGGATGCCATCTGTACAGTAGGCGCCGGCTCGCACATCCCTTTCCGGCCACAAGAAGGCAGGGGGTCTTGTGTCTTCAACTCCGCGTGGCGATCGGCGCCGCCCGATGGCGCTCGAGGCCGTGAGCGATCTGGTGCTGATCGCGGGCCACATCCGGCCCAAGACCATCCTCATCGCCGGCGGCGACCGTGAGGACGATCTGCGTCTCGTGGAATCGGCGCGCGACCATGCCATCGTCGAGCGCTGCATCCTGGTCGGCGACGAGACGGCGATCCGCCGCGCGGCGCACGCGATCGGCGTCGCGGTGGCCGACGACGACATCCTGGCCACCGCCAGCCCCGAGGAGACGGCCGCCCGCACGGTGGACCGCATGCAGCAGGGCGGCGTGGACATCATCCTCAAGGGCAACATCTCCACGCCCATCCTCAACCGCGCGATGATGCGCATCGTGGTGCGCAACACGATCAGCCTCGTCACGATGTTCGATGCGGCGCCCATCGCCAACGGCCGGCCCATGCTGCTCACCGACCCCGGCGTCACCACCGTGTGCAGCTTCGGCCGCATGGTCGGCCTCATCGAGAACGCGGTGGACGTGGCCCGCGCGATCATGGGCATCGAGCGCCCCCGCGTGGCCGTGCTCTCGGCGAACGAGAAGGTGATCGACTCGCTGCCCTCGACCAAGATGGCCGATGCCCTGGCGCACCGTCACTGGGACAACGCGGTCGTCTACGGCCCGCTGTCGTTCGATCTCGCCGTGGACCCCGGCTCCGTGGGCATCAAGGGCCTCCCCGCGCACGGCGCGGCCCTCGAGGTTGCCGGCCAGGCCGACGTCCTCGTGTGCCCGAACATCGAATCGGCCAACGTGCTCTACAAGGTCATCATGCAGATGGTCGGCTACGGCCTCGGCACGTTCGCGGGCATCACGGTCGGCGTGCAGGTGCCCTACGTCATCCTGTCGCGGGCCGACAACGTGGAGACGAAGCTCCAGTCGCTCGCCCTGTGCAGCATCGCGGCGGAGCGGATGGACATGCGCCACCGCGCAGCCCCGCCGCCGCGTCCCCTCGTTTCGGCCACCCCGACGAGGCCCTTCCGCGTCTTTGTGCTGAACCCGGGGGCCACCTCCACCAAGATCGCGCTCTTCGAGGGCCAGAAGTGCCTCCGCTCAGCCGAGGTCCAGCACGAGGCCCCGCCCGAGCCCGCGCGCGATCTTCAGTCGGAGGCCCGGCGACGCGACGCCGTGGTCCGCGACTTCCTGAGCCGCCACGACATCCGCGAGCTGAACGCGATCGTGGCGCGCGGCGGCCTGCTGCCGCGCCCGGCCGGCAAGCTGCCCGGCGGCACCTACGTGATCGCCGAGGTGCGCGACGGGCAGGTCGTCGTGGACGAAGGGCTCGTGCACGCGATCACACAGACCCCCGAGGGCCTCCACGCATCGAATCTCGGCATCCCGATGGCGGCCGAGCTGGCCCGCGAGTTCGGCGTGCCCGCGTTCGTGGTGGACCCCGTGGTCGTGGACGAGTTCAGCCCCGAGGCAGAGGTCTCCGGCTACGCGCCCATCGTGCGTCGCAGCGTGGCGCACGTCCTGAGCGTCCGGTCGGCGGCGGTCCGCATGGCCGAGAAGACCGGGGCGCACATCGAGCATGCCAACTACGTGGTCGCGCACCTCGGCAGCGGCATCACCATCGCGGCCGTGCGCGGCGGGCGGATCGTGGACAACACCATCGCCCTTCTGGGCGAAGGCCCGTTCACTCCGCAGCGCGCGGGCACGCTGCCGCTCAAGGACCTCATCGAGCTGTGCTACAGCGGGCGGTTCACCAAGGAGGAACTCTACGAGGAGCTCACCCAGCGCGGGGGGCTCCACTCGTACCTGGGCGACCACCGCATGGAGGAGATCGAGAAACGCATCCAGGCGGGAGACGAGCGCGCGCGCCTCGTCGTCGAGGCCATGGTCTACCAGATCGCCAAGAACATCGGGGCCATGGCCGTGGCCGTGGGGCCCGACTGCGAGGCCGCGATCCTGACCGGCGGCCTGGCCCGGTCCGAGCTCATCGTGCGTTCGCTCAAGAACCGCCTGAGCCACCTCCTGCCCGTCCTGGTGCTCCGCGAGACGCCGGAGATGGAGGAGATGGCCATGGGCGCCTGCCGCGTGCTGGCGGGGCAGGAACAGGCCCGCCGCTACGTGCCGCCCGGGTAGCCCCGAGCAGCGGGCCATGGGCCTTCGGAGCAGCGGCATCACGGGACTTCAGGCGCGGCGCTCGCGGCTCGAAGCGTGCACCGTTGCTGCCTTCCACCTCTCGGGCTTCGCAGAGGATCGCACAAATGGCTCAGGAGCAAGAGAAGAAGCATTGGGTGTTCCGCGTGGGCCTGGCGGACCGGGCCGGGGCGCTCACCAGCATCGCGTCGGCGTTCTCGAACCGCGGCATCTCGATTGACACCGTGGTCGGCCACGGGGCCGCCTACACCACGCGGCACGACGGCACCGTGGTGGTGACCTTCTGGTGCACCGAGGCCGAGAAGGACGAGATCGTGCGGGTGGTCAAGCGCCTGACCAAGGTGACCACGCTCGAGGAGCATCCGTACGACTCCGAGACCTTGCGCAAGAGCGCCCTGCTCCACACCACGCGCCGCCTGTCGCCGCACGACGTGGCCGGCCGCGAGGCCTTCATCACCTGCGAATTGATGAAGCAGGAGCGCGGAATCTACACGTACTTCGTCGCCGGCTCGCCCAGCGAACTCGACCCCATCCTCGCCCGCTTCGCCGGAGAGGGCATTCTCCAGGACGTCGTTTACTCGGTCGTGGGGCTCTGATGAGGCGCTTCCTCCCCCTCTGCCTGATCCTGGCCGCTTGGGCCTGCGCCCGCGTGCGCCCGATGGGCGGCACCATCCACTGCGGCCGCTCGCTCGAGACGCTCAGCGACCCGGACCCCAGGGTCCACGAGCATCTTCAGCGCTACAACTTCCCCCCCGACCCGTTTCCGTGGCAAATGGAGCGCACCGCCGCGGCCGACACCCACGTGGTCTACCACGTCACCTTCCCCTCGCCGCGGCGCTACGAGATGCCCGAATGCAACACCGTCCACGCCGAGTACTACGTGCCCGCGCAGCAGAAGGGCAAAGCGCCGGGCGTGGTGGTGCTGGATATCCTGGACGGGAGTTTCGTGGTGGCGCGCATGGTCGCGCGGCATTTCGCCTCGGCCGGCATCCCGAGCCTCATCGTCAAGATGCCCTACTACGGCGAGCGGCGGGCTGCGGGCACCTCGCTCTACCGCACCTTCGTCGGCAAGCCGGAACGCATGTTGGAAGCCATCGAGGGCACCGTGGCCGACGTCCGCCGCGCCGCCTGCTGGCTCCAGCAGCAGCCCGAGGTGGACCCGAGGCGAATCGGCCTCATCGGCGTGAGCCTCGGCGGAATCATCGGGGCGCTCGCCGTCGCCGTGGACCCGCGCTTCGACCGCAACGTGCTGGTGCTGGCCGGCGGCGACCCAGTGGACATTCTCTGGCACGCGCCCGAGACTGAGGACGTGCGCGACCGCCTCATGGAGCTGGGCTACACGCTCGAGCGGCTCCGGGAGGAATCGCAGGCCATAGACCCGGTCACCTTCGGCAAGCGAGTCAACCCCCGGCAGGTGCTGATGATCAACGCCTCGGCGGACACGACCGTGCTGCGCCGCAACACGCTGGCCCTCTGGGAGGCGTTCGGCAGGCCGGCGATCCAGTGGTACCCCGCCGGCCACTACAGCATCAGCCTCTTCATCCCCGCCATCCTGCCCACGGCCGCCCAGTTCGTGATGAGCGCGCCGGTGCAGCCGACGCGGCGCTCACGCGAGTGACTTCGGCGCTTCCAGCAACTCCTTCACCTTCTGGAGGAACTGGGCGCCGATCACGCCGTCCACCAGGCGATGGTCGCAGGCGAGCACGAGCGTGGTCATCTGGCGGATGGCGATGCCGTCGTCAATCACCACGGGCCGCTTGGCGATGCGGCCGATGCCCAGGATCGCCGCCTCGCCAGGGTTGATGATCGGGATCACGCTGTCCACGCCGAACATCCCCAGGTTCGACAGGGTCAGGCAACCGCCCTCGTAGTCGTCGGGCGTGAGTCGCTTGTGGCGGGCCTTGGCGATGAGGGCCTCGCTGGCCGCGGCGATCTCGAGCAACGACTTGCTCTCGCAGCCGCGCACCACGGGCACGATGAGGCCCCCCTCAAGCCCCACGGCGATGCCGATGTTCACCTCGTCGCGGTAGAGCAGCGCGCCGTCGGCCCACGCGCAGTTCATCGCGGGCACCTCGGCGAAGGCGAGCGTGCAGGCGCGGAGGATGAAGTCGTTGAACGAGACCTTGCGGCCGCTCGACGCCTGAAGCTGGGCGCGGAAAGCCACGAGGGCCGTCATGTCGGCGTCCATCGTGAGGTAGAAGTGCGGGATGGTGGCCTTGCTGAGGGTCATGCGCTGGGCCACCACGCGGCGCATGGCCGTGAGCGGCACGCGGCGGCGGCCGGCCGCGGGCGCCTTCTCGACGTCGGCGGCCATGATCCGCCCGTCGGCGCCGCTGCCCTTCACGCGCGTGAGGTCCACGCCGCGTTGATGGGCGATCTCGCGCGCCGTGGGCGACACGCGAAGCTGCGCCACACGCGCCGCATAGGCCAGCACGTCGGCTTCCACGATGCGCCCGTTGGGCCCGGAGCCGCGCAGCACCTGGAGCGGCACGCGTTCTTCGCCCGCCACACGGCGGGCGCGGGGCGAGATGAACACCCGATCGGAAACGGGGGGAGCCGCCTCGACGACGGGGGCCGCCGCCATCGGAGCGGGCGCAGGGGCAGGCATCGCGGCCGGCGCGACGGGCGCCGGGCGCGGCTCGGCCGGCTTCGCGGCGGGAGCGGGCGCCGCGGCGGGCGCCTTGACCGCGGCCGCCGCCGCCTGGGCCGTGGCGAGGGCACGCGTCACCATCTCGTCGGTCACCACGTCGGCGGCGTCGCCGATGAGGGCGATGACGGCGTTGCAGGGCACCGTGGCGCCCTGGCCGTAGAGGAGTTTCTTCACCACGCCGGCATAGAAGGATTCGACCTCGAGGGCCGCCTTGTCGGTGTTGATCTCCAGGAGCACATCGCCCTTCTGAACGCTGTCGCCCTCGCGGACGCGCCAGGCTTCGATGGAGGCCTCCTCCATCGTCTGGCCGAGCTTGGGCATGACGACTTCGCGGATCATCCGGAACTCCTCTTGGGATTCCACGCGCGGCCGCAGGCTTCGCAGAAGGCCGCGCCGATGTGGGCCAGGATGTCGGTGGCCGTGAGGGCCTGTTCGCCGGTCCTCTCGACGGCCAGGTCGCCGGCGAGGCCGTGCAGGCTCACGCCGAGGTACGCAGCGGAATACGGCGGCAGGCCCTGGGCGAGCAGGGCGGCGATCATGCCGGTGAGCACGTCTCCCGTGCCGCCGGTGGCCATGCCCGGGTTGCCCGACCAGCTCACGTACTGCTGGCGCCCGTCGCTCACCACCGTGCGGTGCCCCTTGAGCACCGTGATGACGGAGTGCTCGCGCGCGAAGCGGAGGGCCACTTCGCTGCGACTCGCCTGCACGGCGCTCGTCGCCAAGCCGGTCAGGCGCGCCATTTCGCCCGGGTGGGGGGTGATGATGACGGGCGCCGAGGCGGCATCGAGCACCTCGGCACAGCCCTCGAGCGCGTTGAGGCCGTCGGCATCGAGTACCAGCGGCTTGCCGAGCGAGCGGATGAGCGCGTGGACAAGCTTCTGGGTCGAGCGGTGGCGGCCGATGCCCGGCCCGAGGGCCACCACGTCGCACCGCGCGGCGAAGCGGAGCATGTCGGGCAGCGCGCCCAGGGCGAAGGCCCCGCCCGGGACTTCGCGGAACGGGTGGGTCATGCAGGCGGTGAGCTTGGCCGCCACGACGGGCAGCAGCGAGGCGGGCACGCCGAGCGTCACCAGGCCCGCCCCACTGCGCAGGGCGGCCTCGGCGGCGAGGCAGGCGGCGCCGGCGAAGCCCGTGGAGCCGGCCAGCACCAGAACGTGGCCGAACTGCCCCTTGTGGGCGTCTGCGGGGCGGACGAGTCGCTCGATGTCCTGGCCGATGTCGAACACACCGGGCTCCTGGGTCACGCGCTGGCGACGGCCGCGACGAACTGCCTCGCGGTCTGGGTGATCAGTGCATAGTTGCCGCTGGCCAGGGCGTCCTTGCGCACGAGGTTGGAGCCGACGCCGAGCGCCACGGCTCCCGCCTTGAGCCACTCGGCGGCGTTCGCCACGTCCACGCCGCCCGTGGGCATGATGGGCACCTCAGGCAGCGGGGCGCGCACCGCCTTGAGGTACGGGATGCCGCCCAGCTCGGCGGGGAAGAGCTTCACGCAGTCGGCGCCCGCGTGCCAGGCCGCGGCGATCTCGGTGGGGGTGAAGGCGCCGGGCATCACGGCCACGTCGCGCTCGGCGCACAGGCGGATCACATCGAGGTTCGTGTTGGGCGCCACGAGGTAGCGCGCCCCGGCCTCGATGGCCTCGGTGGCCCGCTGCGTGTCGGTCACTGTGCCCGCGCCCAGGACCACCTGGCCGGCATAGGCCCTCTTCACGATCGCGATCACCTCGGGGGCCTTGGGCACGGTGAAGGTGATCTCGATGCAGCACACGCCGCCCTCGAGCAGCGCGTCCACCACGGGCCGCACCTGGTCGGTGGTGCTGCGCACGACGGCGACGATCCGGTGCTTGCGGACCCACGACATCACTTCGGTGCGCTGGGACAAGGGGAGCTCCTTCCCGGGCTGGGGAGGTTGGTGTGGTTGATCAGCGAGGCCACGTAGCCCGCTCCGAAGCCGTTGTCAATGTTCACCACGCAGACGCTGGAGGCGCAGCTATTGAGCATGGCGAGCAGCGCGGCGAGGCCGCCGAAGCTGGCGCCGTAGCCGATGCTCGTGGGCACGGCGATGACGGGCCGCCGCGCGAGGCCGCCCACCACGCTGGCCAGCGCGCCCTCCATGCCGGCCACCACGATCAGCACGTTGGCGTCGAAAACGTGGTCGGCGCGCTGGAGCAGGCGATGGATGCCGGCGACGCCGACGTCGTACAGCTTCGCCACGCGGTTGCCGAGCACCTCGGCGGTGACACGCGCCTCCTCGGCCACGGGGATGTCGCTGGTGCCGGCGCTGACGACCAGGATGTTGCCGGGCGGCGGCTCCTTGGGCTTGCGGCCGCACACGATGGCGCGGGCGGCCTCGTGGTACTCCGCCTCGGGGCACACGCCGCGGACGGCCTCGAAGATGGCCGGCTCGGCCCGCGTGGCGAGCACTTCGCAGCCCTCGGCGAGGAGGCGTTGGGCGATGGCGGCCACTTGCGCGGGAGTCTTGCCCGGGCAGAAGACGACCTCGGGCACCCCGCAGCGCAGGGCGCGGTGAGTGTCCACGTTGGCGAAGCCCAGGTCCTGGAACGGCAGCCGGCGGATGCGGTCGAGAGCCGCCTCGGGGTCCACCTGGCCCGCCTGAACCTGCGTCAGGAGTTCGCGGAGCGCCTGCACGTTCATCAGCCGGTTTTCCCTTTCCTGAGCGAGCGCGAGAAGGGCAGATAGGGGGTGGGGGCCACATCGAGCCCGGCCTGTCGCCCCGCGGCGATCAGATGGGCGCCGAGGCCGGCCACCATGGCGGCATTGTCGGTGCACAGAGCCGGGGGCGCGAAGCGGAGTTTGAGGCCGACCTTGCCCGCTTCCTCGGCCAGGCGGGTGCGCAGGCGTGAGTTGCAGGCCACGCCGCCGCCGGCCACCAGCGTGCTCACGCCGCGCGAGAGGGCGGCCCGCACGCTCTTCTCGACCAACACGTCCACCACGGCCTCCTGGAACGAGGCCGCGACGTCGGCCACGGTGTCGGGCGGCAGGGGCGCTTGGCCGCGGCCGCGCACGTTCTGGCCGTAGCACTGGTAGAGCACGGCGGTCTTGAGGCCGCTGAAGCTGAAGTCGAACGAGCCGGGCTCGAGCCGTGTGCGGGGAAAAGCCACGGCCCCGGGGTTGCCGCCTCTGGCCGCCCGGTCAATGGCGGGTCCGCCGGGGTAGGAGAGGCCGAGGACGGCGGCGGCCTTGTCGAATGCCTCGCCGGCCGCGTCGTCGGTGGTCGTGCCGATCACGTCGGTGTCAATGGGGCTCTCGGCGTGGAGCAGAATCGTGTGGCCTCCCGAGGCGATGAGACCGACGAGCGGGTACTCGAGCGGCTCCACGAGGGCGGGCGCATAGAGGTGGGCCTCGAGGTGGTTCACGGCGGCGAGCGGCACGCCGAGGAGCCAGCTCAGCGTCTTGGCGGCCGCGACGCCGATCAGCAGCGCGCCGATGAGACCGGGGCAGGTGGTCACCGCCACCGCGTCGAGCGAGCCGAGGGCCGCCCCCGCGCGCTGGAGGGCCTGTTCGATGGTGGGCACGACGGCCTCCACGTGGGCCCGGCAGGCGATCTCAGGCACCACGCCGCCGTACTTCGCGTGCAGGTGCTCCTGGGAGGCGACGACGCTGCTCAACACGCGCGTGCCGTCCTCGACCACTGCCGCCGCCGTCTCGTCGCAGGACGTTTCGATGCCGAGGACACGCATGGGGGAACCTGGCGCGTGGAGACCCTGGGGTGGCGGCCGCGGAGACGCGCGGGCCGGGCCTCGGAGCTCGTGCCCGGCGAGCGGGCAGCGGACTCAGAAACGACCTTAGCGCCTCTGGACGACCATGATCGCCTTCAGCGCATCCACGGCCCGCACGAGGGCAGTATCCACAAATTCCTTCTTCTCGCCCTCCTTACGGGCGTCGGGCTTCATCTCGCCCTCTTCGAGGGGAGGCTGGACCTCGGGCTTCGGCGGCTTCGCGCCGTTGTTGGTCTCGCTCACCCGCTCGTCGCGGAAGTGCTCGCTGAGGCCGAGTTCGTCTTCCACCGTCATCTTCACCTCGAGGTCGGGGTGAATGCCCCAGGGTTCGTTCTCCTTGGCGTCAATCTCGCGGTGGATCAGGCGGCCGGCGGGCGTGTAGTAGCGGGCCGTGGTGAGGCGCAGCTTGCAGCCGCCCTCGAGCGACAGGATGCTCTGCACGGAGGCCTTGCCGTAGGAGCGCTGGCCGACGATGATCCCGCGATGGTGGTCCTGGATGGCGCCCGCCACGATCTCGGAGCCGCTGGCGCTGAAGTTCGACACCAGCACGGCCAGGGGGAAGTTCGGGAAGGTGCCCTCCTTCTGCGCGTCGAACTGGTGCGAGGTGTCGGGGCTGCGGCCCTTGGTGGACACGATGACGCCCTTCTCGATGAAGAGGTCGGCCACGCCCACGGCGCTGTCGAGCAGGCCGCCGGGGTTGCGCCGCAGGTCCAGCACCATGGCCTGCATCCCATCGGCCAGCAGCTTCTTGACGGCCTGGGTCAGCTCGTCCACCGTGGTGCGCTGGAAGTTGTTGATGCGCACGTAGCCCACCTTGGCCCCGGGGTCCACCATCCGCACGGCGCGGACGCTCTTGACCTTGATGATGTCGCGCGTGATCGTGAGCGTCTCACGCTTGCCCGTGAGCTGGTGCACCACGGTGATGGTGACCTTGGTGCCCGGCTTGCCGCGCAGGCGCTTCACGGCGTCCATCAAGGTCATGTTGTACGTGTTGTGTCCCTCGATCTCCACGATGCGGTCGCCGGGCAGGACGCCCGCCTTCATTGCCGGCGTGTCCTCGAGCGGCGTGATCACGGTGAGGATGCGGTTCTGGTCAACCGTGATCTCGATGCCCAGGCCGCCGAACTCGCCCTCGGTGTCCACCTCGAGCTGCTCGACGTCCTCGCGGGTCATGAACTGGCTGTAGGGGTCGAGCTCGGCGAGCATGCCCTTGAAGGCGCCGTAGAAGAGCTTCGAGTCGTCCACCGGCACCACGTAGTTGCGCTTCACCTGTTCGAGCACGGTGACAAAGGTCTTGAAGTTCGCGTAGCTCTCCTCGCGCTTCTCGGCGCCTGGCGCCACCTTGAGAACGAGGAGGAAGGCCACGAGCACCAGCAGGACGATTTCGCGCGCGCGCATTCGTGCGCTCCTGATTTCCGGCGGATGGCTGCGATGCCACGGCTTATGGCCGCCGCCTGTGTACATGAGAAACCCGGCGGCCAACGGTGGCCGCCCCGCGCCATTATATGAGGTTGCGTGCGGGCGGTCAAGGTTCGCGCGGAGCGCTGACCGGGGCAGCGGTTCAGGCCAGGCCCGGTCCCATGCTGTATCCCCCCCTGAGAGGAGAAGTGATTCAGCATGGCCGGAAGGCCGTGGAAGCCTCCGGATCGCCAAAGCGCCCATGCTGAATCACCCGGGGGAGTGATACAGCATGAGGGACGCGGCCAGAAAGGCGGCGGATGCCCCAAACGCCATGCTCTGGGCGGCCGCGAGACCGCGGCAATGGGCGGGGCAGGCGGGGGCAGGGTATCGGAGCCGTCGGGCCTGTCGGCCTTGTCAGACCGGTTGGACTTGTCGGACTGGTCGGACTTGTCGGACTCTTCCGAGTTGTCCGAGGTGTCTGAATCGTTCGATTCGCGTCGGGGCTGAAGGGCTCGGCGGTCGGCAGGCTGCACGATCCCGTGCAGCCTGCTGCACGGCTTCGGCCAGCGGGCCAGGCGCAGAGCCACCGCCGCAATGGGGGCATGTTCGCATAACTATAGATTTGCCAGTTTCTTACGTCAGATCGGTCTTCGCAGAGCCTTCCGTGGCACACAGGTTGCTTCTTAGACATCCGTCAACTCTGGGGAGATTGACAAGTCGGCGTCAACGACAACAGGAGGAGGGCGTGAAACGGTTGTTACCACGCCGTGCCGCCCGTCCCCTCCCGTGGCGTGGGTAGCAATCGCTTGCCACTCCTGTTGCCACAACGCCGACCTCGACAAGGCGAAAGGATCGCTGCCAGTGAGTGGTCCTTTCGCCTTCTATTATGGCCCGCTCTTCGCCCCCAGTTGCGTGCCTGCGGCTGATCCGCTAGAATCCCCGGCAGCAGGGCTGTTCCGCGCGAATCCGAGGGCCGCCGAATGCTGGACGCTGAGGCGATTCGGGCATCGCTGGATAACGGGTGGGCGCAGGCCGAGCTGCGGGTGCTGGGCAGCGTGAGCTCCACCAGCGACATCGCGTGGGCCTGGGCCGACGCCGGGTGCGCGGAGGGCACCGCGGTGTTCGCCGAGGAGCAGGTGCAGGGCCGCGGCCGGTTCGGCAGGGCCTGGCTGAGTCCCAGGGGCCGGGGGCTCCTGATGTCGTTCGTGCTCCGGCCCGAGACGGGCGACATCGGCCCCGCGCACATCACGGCGTTGGCCGCGGTGGCCGTGGCGGAGGCCATCGAGGCCGAGGCGGGCCTTGCCGCGGGCATCCGCTGGCCGAACGACGTGGTGCTCGCCGGCCGCAAGGTGGCCGGCATCCTCACGGAGTGCCGCGGCGCCAGGGTGGCCCCGTGCGTCGTGGGCATCGGCATCAACGTGAACACGCTGCGCGGCGAGCTTCCCGAGGAGATCCGCCCGACGGCTACCAGCCTGGCGATCGAGGCCGGCAGGCCGTTCGCCCGCGAGGCGGTCGCAGGCGCGGTGTTGCGTCGCGTGGGCGTGCACTACCGCGAGGCGCTGGCGGGCCGCTGGGCCGGCGTCGCCGAGCAATGGGCGCGGCGGGCCGCCCTGCTGGGCCAGGCGGTCCGCGTGCAGACCCAGCGGAGCAGCCACGAGGGGCGCCTGGTCGCCAGCGACCCCCTGCTGGGCGTCGAGCTCGAGTTCCCCGGCGGCGAACGCCGGGCCTTCCGGGCCGAGGAGGCCCTCCGCGTGCTGCCGCTCGCCGCAGGCGCGGGTTCTGATTGAAGGAGTGAGGCATGCTCCACGCCGTCATCATGGCGGGCGGCAGCGGCAGGCGCTTCTGGCCCGAGAGCCGACGCAACCGCCCCAAGCAGGTGCTGCCCATCGTCGGCAGCCGCCCGATGATCGCTGAAACGCTGCGGCGCCTCGAGGGCCTGGTGCCCGTCGAGCGCACGACCATCGTCACCCACGAGTCGCAGGCGGCCCCGATCCTCGAGTGCCTGGGCGTGGGGCCGTTGCCGCGCGTCCTCGCCGAGCCGTTCGGCCGGGACACTGCCGCCTGCATCGGGCTGGCCGCCGTGCACGTGCGGCGCGACGACCCCGACGGCATCATGCTCGCGATGCCGGCCGACCAGGTGATCGAGCCGGCCGCCCGGTTCCAAGAGGTGATGCTCGCGGCGGCCGAGGTGGCGGCGGGCCAGGATGCCCTCGTCACCTGCGGCATCCGGCCGCGGCACCCCGCCACCGGCTATGGCTACATTCATCGCGGGGCGCGCGTGGCGGAGGCCCGAGGCATCCCGGTCTACGAGGTCCAGCGTTTCCGCGAGAAGCCGGCCCGAGCCGTGGCCGAGGAGTACCTGGCCTCGGGCGACTACTATTGGAACAGCGGCATCTTCTGCTGGCGCGCGAGCACGATCCTGGACGCCTTGCGGCGCTTCACGCCGCGGCTGCACGCGGCCCTCGAGCGCATCGGGGGCGCCATCGCCACCCCCAACGCCGCCACCGTGCTGCGCGAGGCCTATGAGCCGCTCGAGCGCATCTCCATTGACTATGCGGTGCTCGAGCGCGCCGAGAAGATTCGCGTGATCGAGGCGGACTTCGAGTGGGCGGACGTTGGCTCGTGGGACTCCGTGCTTCGGCTCCGCGGCGCGGAGGCCGATGAGAACGGCAACATCCTCTCGGGCTGCTGCGCGGTGATTGACGTGGCCAACTCGCTCATCCTGGGAGATGCCGACCACCTGCTTGGCGTCGTGGGCCTCGAAGGCGTGGTGATCGTCCGCACGCCGGACGCCACGCTCGTCTGCTCGCGGCGCAGCGCCGAGGAGGTGAAGCAGCTCGTGGACGCCATCGAGAACAGGCGGCTCACCCGCTATCTCTAGGGACTTGAGTATGCGCCTGCTGGGGATTGACTACGGCGACCGGCGCATCGGCCTGGCCATCGGCGACACCGACGTGGGGATCGCCATGGGCCTCCCCACGCTCGAGCGCCCCTCCCCCGCTACCGACGTCACCGAGCCCCTGCGACGCATCTGCCGCGAGCAGGGCATCCAGCGCATCATCGTCGGCTTGCCGGTGAACATGGACAGCACGCACGGCGAACGGGCGCGCCTGTCGCTCGCGTTCGTGCAGAGCCTGCGCAACGCCCTGGGGATCGAGGTGGAAGCGTACGACGAGCGCCTGACCACCCAACAGGCCGACCGCGCGATGCTCGAGGGGAACCTCTCGCGGAAGAAGCGCCAGGCTCGCGTGGACCGCCTGGCCGCCCAGCTTCTGCTTCAGAGCTATCTCGATGCTATGCGGGGGCCGAAGTAGCCCGCTCGGCCCGCGAGGCGGCCAGGAAGGCCATGCCCAGCGCCAGCGGCGCCAGCAGACTCAACAGGGCCACGCGGTAGCCCGCCCAGTCGGCCATTGCCGCAAAGAGCGTGCAGCCGAACACCGAGAGCTTCTGCGTCACGCCGTAGAGGCCGAAGAACTCGCCCACCTGCTCGGGCGGCGCCACGTCGAGCACGAACTTGCGTCCCGCCACCCACACGCCGGCCAGCCCGCCGCTGCCGAAGACCAGGATCGTGGGGATCACCACCCACGGCTCGCGGGTCGCCGCGGCCACAACGATGCAGAGGCCCAGGCTGCCCGTGGCGGCCAGGAGCGCGCGTTTCGAGCCGAGGCGATCGGTGAGCCATCCCATGCCCATCCCCAGCACGAACGCGCTCACGCTCATCCCCACCAGCACGCCCAGCGACCCCCTCTCGGTGTAGCCGGCCCCCTTCATCAGATACGACCGCGTCCACATGATCAGCGCGTTCACCACGTCGGTGCACAGGAAGTTGCCGACGAAGAAACAGAGCACGGGGCGGACGTGCCAGAGCCGCCGCAGCGTGCGGCCCAGGCCGCGGAACTGCTCGGCCACCATCTGCCGCGTCACACGCGCCTTGTCGGCGGGCGGCGGGGCGTGCACGTAGAGGAAGGCCGGCAACGAGCTCGCAAAAAATGCCACTCCCGCGACAACGAACGCCGTGCGCATCGCGCCCGTGGCGCCCACGGCGAACTGCGCGATGGGCAGAGCGATGACGACGCCCAGGTAGCCCAGCCCCACCCCGAGGCCCGACACGCGCCCCTGGCGCTCGGGCGAAGCCACGACAGGCAGCAGGCAGTCGTAGAAGACGAGCGACGCCTGGTAAGCCAGGTTCGCGATGCCGAAGCACGCGAGCGCGGCCACCAGCACCAGGCCCGGCGCCGGCGAGCCGGCCGCCGCGTCGTAGAGCCGGTCGTTCGCCACCACGCCAATCGCCGCCGCCGCCCCGCAGCACGCGAGCGTGAACCAGAAGAGGTAGCGTTTCGCTCGCCCCGTGCGGTCGGCCACGGCCCCCGCGATGGGCACGAACAGCCCGGCGGCGATCATGGAAAGTGTCTGCGCGATGCCCGTGTAGAGGTCGCGCCCCGCCAGCCTGGCCATGAAGACGGGGAAGAACGCGGTCACCACTACCGCCGAGTAGATCGTGTTCGCGAAGTCGTACATCGCCCAACTGAAGATGGGCAAGGGGCGGTCCCTGGGGCAGGGCTGGGGAGCCATGGAGCGCGGCACCTCAGGGGGGAAGCTGGCCGAAGCGCCCGCTCAGCAGCCGGTCCGCGGCGGCGAGCACCAGGTCGGGCGTGATGAGCGTCATGCACCGGTGGTCGGTGGCGCACACCTTCTTCTGGCAGGGGCCGCAGTCCACCTTCACCTGCACGATGGCCTGCTTCTCCAGGTTCACGTTGGTGTAGAGGGGGCTGGTGGAACCCATGATGCACACCACCGGCACGTCGAAGGCCACGGCGTAGTGGCGCGCGCCCGTGTCGTTGGTCACCAGCAGCGAGCAGCGGCGCACGAGCGGCTTGAGCACATCCAGGTCCAGTTCCCCGGGTTCGGGCAGGATCGGCCTGTGCGCCATCGCGCCGGCGATCGTCTCGAGGATGGGCCGCTCGGCGGGCGAGCCAAAGAGGATGATGCGGAAGCCCCTGGCCGCCAGCGCATCGGCCACGACGACGAAGCGGTCGGCGGGCCAGAGCTTCGACGAACCGAAGGCGCCGCCGGGGTTCATCCCGATGAGGCGGGCGTCGGGGCCGACCTGGTGCCTGGCCAGCAGCGCGTCGCCGCGGGCCTGGCACTCGGGCGTGATGAACAGCTCCTCGCGCTGGGTGAGGCCCTGGCAGCCGAGGTGCTGGCAGAGCGTGAGGTAGTAGTCCACCATGTTGCGGGGCACGAAGCGCCCCTTGCTGTCGCGCGGCGGGGCGATGGGCGCGCTGAGCAGGGGGCCGCGACGGCGGCGGTCGTAGCCGATGCGGTAGCCCACGCCGCCCAGCCAGGCCTCGAGCGCCGTGCGGAATGAGTTGGGCAGGATCACGCCCAGGTCGAAGCGCCCCGCTCGCAGCCGGCGCGTGAGCGCCCAGAAGCGGCCCAGGCCGCGGTCCTCGGTGGCGATCACCTCGTCGAACCAGGGCGAGCCGGCGAGGATGGGCCTGACGTAGGGTCGCAGCACGACGGCCAGATGGGCGGCGGGGTAGTTCTCGCGGAGCGCGCGAAAGGTCGGCGTGGCCATCACCACGTCGCCCACCCAGTTGGGGGCGCGGACGACGATGCGTTGGGCTTCGACCTTCACGGGCAGAGGAGTTCCTCGACGAATCGGCAGAGGGTGTGGCCGGCCGCGGCGTGGCACTCCTGCACGGTGGGCGTGTCGGGGCCGGGGGCCTGGATGCAGACGTCGCACGCGGCGGCCATGGCGCCCCCGGTCGCGCCCGCGAAGCCGATGACGCGCATCTCGAGCCGCCTGGCCGTCTCGATGGCCTTGAGCACGTTGGGGGAGTTGCCGCTGGTGGAGTACGCGAGCAGCACGTCGCCCGGGCGGCCGAGGCCCTCCACCTGGCGGGCGAAGATCGTCTCGAAGCCGTAGTCATTGGCCACGGCGGTCATCACCGAGGTGTCGGTGGTGAGTGCGATGGCGTGGAAAGCGGGGCGCTCGCGCCGGAAACGCCCGACCAGTTCGCCCGCGATGTGCTGGGCGTCGGCCGCGCTGCCGCCGTTGCCGCACAGCAGCACCTTGCCGCCCGAGCGCAGGCAGGCCGCCACGATCTCCACGGCCCGCGCAATGTCGCCCGCCGCCTGCTCGGCGAACCGCTTCTTGGCCTCGGCGCTGGCCAGCACCGCCTCTCGCACACGCTGCACCAGGTCGCTCATCCGTCGCTCCGTCCGTGGGCATCCAGGATCTTCCGCACGATGCGGCTGGTGGAGTGATAGTGGGACATGGGGGCGCGCTCGATGCGGCCGCCATAGCCTTCCACAATCTCCCAGCCCACCACTTCCTCCTTGCTCTTGTAGTCGCCGCCCTTCACCAAAATGTCGGGCTGGAGGAGCTGGAGGAGGGGCCGCGGCGTGTCCTCGGGGAACACAGCCACGTAGTCCACGTGGTGCACGGCCGAGAGCAGCTCGACGCGTTCGGCCTCGGTGAGCACGGGGCGGCTGGGGCCTTTGAGGCGGCGGATCGACTCGTCGCTGTTCGTGGCCACGATCAGCACGTCGCCCAGGCTCTTCGAGTGGCGCAGCAGCGAGATGTGGTTGGCGTTGAGCAGGTCGAAGCAGCCGTTGGTGAAAACGATGGTGCGGCCCTGGCTCTTGAGGGTGCGGACGATCTGGGCGAGTTCCTCACGGCTGCGCAGCTTGGTGGGCGCGGAGCCGCCGGCGCGCTCGAGGTCGGCCACCCGGTGCATCTCGGCCGCGATCTCCTCGCGCGAGAGGGGCACCACGCCGATCTTGGCGACCTCCAGGCCGCCCGCGAGGTTGGCCGCCTCGACCGCCTCGTCCCACGAGCCGCCGGCGCCGAGCACGAGGCCGAGCACGCTCAGCACCATGTCGCCCGCGCCGGTGATGTCGTACAGCTCCCGCGCCCTGGCGGGGAACTTGCGGGGCCTCTGGCCGCCGCGGTAGAGGGCGATGCCGTCGCGGTCCATCGTCACCACGCAGGCTTCCAGCTCGAGGCGCCGCAGCAGGCGCCGCCCGATTCTGTCCACCTCCGAGCGCCCGACGTTCAGGCCGGCGGCCTCGGCCGCCTCGACGAAGTTGGGCGAGATCGCCGAGCAGCCGCGATAGCGGCCGGGGTCCACACCGCGGGCGGGGTCCACAAGCACCCGTTTGCCGGCACGCCGGCATCGGGCGATCAGGGGCGCGAGGAGTTCGAGCGTGAGCACGCCCTTGTTGTAGTCGGGCAGCAACACGATATCGGCCTGGCGCAGCGCGGGGGCGATGGCGGCCAGCAGCCGCCGGGCCGCGGGGCCGGGCAACGGCGAGGCGTCCTCGTGGTCCACCCGCAACACCTGTTGGCCGCGGGCGAGGAAGCGGGTCTTGACCGTGGTCGGGCGGTCGGCCAGGGGCACGACGGCCTCCAGGCTGACGCCGCGCCGCTCCATCCGCTCGCGCAGGCGGTCCGCGGCGGCATCGGCGCCGAGGGCGGTGGCGAAGGCCACCCGGGCTCCCAGCACGGCCAGGTTCACGGCCACGCTGCCCGCGCCGCCGCACCGTTCCTCTTCGCGCTCCACCTTGAGCACCTGGATCGGGGCCTCGGGCGAGATGCGGTCCACGCTGCCCCACACGTAGCGGTCAAGCATCAGATCGCCCACGACCAGCACCCGTGGCTGGCCGATCGCGGCGAACTTGCGGGCAAGGTCGGGCGTCACTCGAGGTCACTCCCTTCCGAATCAGCGCCCCCGTCGTCGTCCTCGGGCGCCTCCGCTCCCGCCCCTGGGGCCTCTCCTGGGGGGCGTTTGCGCCAGCGCGAGTGGAGCCAGAACCACTGGTCGGGGTGCTTTCGCACGAACTCCTCGATTCGCTGGGTGAACATCGCCGTGTTGGCCACCACGTCGGCCTTGTGGTCCCCCGTGCGGATCAACTCGAAGGGCGGATCGCAATGGAAGCAATGGAAGAGCCGGTGCCCCTCTCGGTACGTGTAGCCGGCCAGCACCGGCACATCGAGCTTGAGGGCGAGGCTGGCCGGGCTGGGCACGGTGGAGGCCAGCTTGCCGAAGAAGGGCACGAAGACGCCGCCCTTGCGCTGATTCTGGTCGATCAGCATAGCCACGCAGCCGCCGGCGCGCAAGTGGCTGAGCACCTGCCGCAGCGCCCCCTGGCGGCCGATGACCTTGAGGCCGCCCTCCTCGCGGAAGCGCCGGGCCCGCTCCTCGACGAGGCGGTTCGACAGGGTGCGGGCCACCACCAGGGCCGAGCCGGCCGTGTGGCCGAGGGCGCGGCCCGCCAGCTCCCAGTTGCCGAAGTGGCCGGTCACCACGATGGCGCCCTTGCCCCTGGCGAGGGCCGCCCGCAGGTGCTCGGCCCCCTCGACCCGCGAGAAGTCGGTCAGCTTCATCTTCCGCAGGATCTTGGGCAGCATGAGGTCTTCGACGAAGTTGGTGCAGACGTTGCGGTAGACGCGGCGGACCAGCGCCCGCGCCTCCTCGGGGCTCAGCCCAAGGGCCCAGGCGGCGTTCTCCTCGGCCACGCGCCGGTGGCCGCGGTCGGCCAGCCGCGTGAGCGCGCCCAGGACACGCCCCAGCCCCAGGTGCGCGCCGATCGGCAGCAGGCGCACGAGCCGCTCGACGCCGACCATGTACAGGTACTCGGCGTATTCGCGGACCCGGCTGCGGCGTTTGACCGACACGGTGGCGGCCTCTCAATCGGCCCGGAGGGCGCGCTCGATGGCCTCGACCAGCAGATCGCGCCCGCTTTGTACGGCGAACTCCACGGCGAGCACATCCAGCGCGGGCCCGCCCGCGGGGAACGCGGCGATCTTCACGGCGTCCTTCTCCGTCGTCACCACGGCCTCTGCTCCGGCCCGCTCGGCCTGGCGGGCGAGGGCATCGAGTTCCGCCGCGGTGTACAGGTGGTGGTCACGAAACGGCTCATGGTGCAGCAGTTCGGCGCCCAGGGTCTTCAACGTTCTGGGGAACGCCTCGGGATTCCCCAGGGCGCTGAAGGCGAACACCTTGCGCCCTCGCACCCAGGCGAGCGGCCTCACCTCGCGCGTGCCGTGGCGGCGGAAGCTCATGGGCCGATGCTCGGCCCGCACGATGGGGCATCCGGGGGCCAGCTCGCGCACTCGGAGGGCCACGCTGCTCACCTCGGCCTCCGTGGCAAGGTCGCAACGGGTCAGCACCACCAGATCGGCGCGGCGGAGGCCCGCGAGCGGCTCACGTAGCAGGCCGCGAGGCAGCAGGTAGCCATAGCCGAAGGGCAGCAGGGCATCCACCAGCACGATATCCAGGTCGCGCCCCAGCGCCACGTGCTGGAAGCCATCGTCCAGCACGAGGCATTCGGCTTTGTGCTCGGCGATGGCGCGCAGGCCGTTGGCATAGCGGTTGGCGCCGACCAGGTGGGGCACCTCGGGCAGACGCTGCCGGAAGAGCAGCGTCTCGTCGCTCTCGCCGCCGCGGGCCTTCTCCCCGTAGCCGCGGCTGAGGATGGCGACCTTGACCCCACGCTCCTGGAGCCACTGCCCCAGCCAGGCCACGAACGGCGTCTTGCCCGTGCCGCCGGCGGTGAGGTTGCCCACGCTGATCACGCAGGCATCGAGGTCGCGGCACATCAGGAGGCCCCAGTCGTAGAGGGCTTTCCTCGTGGCGCAGCCGAGGCGATACGCCGTCGCGAGCACGCTGAGGCCCGCCCGCACCAATGCCCCGCGCAGCCCGCCGCGGCGGCCGCTCACGTAGTCCAGGTAGCACGCGAGGGATTTCGACATAGGCTTCCTACTGGCCTGGGGTATTCTAGCAGGGCCTCGCCGTGCCTGTCAAAAGGCGACGCCCGGAGGCCCGAATTGATTTGACTTTCGGCCTTGCGAACCCTATACTTTGGGTTTCCACGAGGGCGAGGCTTCGAGCCGAAGCCACGCCCTCTTGCTGTTTGGCCAGGCGAGTGCGATGGACGTCAAGGCCCCTCTCGGCACCGAGGACATCCTGCCCGAACAGGCCGCCGCGTGGCAGCGCGTCGAGGCCGCGGCCCGCGCGCTCTTCGCCCGCTACGGCTACGGCGAAATCCGCACCCCCATTTTCGAGGCCACCCGCCTCTTCGTCCGCTCCATCGGCGAGACGACCGACATCGTCGAAAAGGAGATGTACACGCTGGGCGAGGGCGAAGACAGCCTGACTCTGCGCCCCGAGGCCACGGCGCCTGTCGTGCGCGCCTACCTCGAGCACAGCCTGCACAAGTCCAGGGCATTCCAGAAGCTTTATTATATCGGCCCGATGTTCCGCCACGAGCGCCCGCAGGCGGGGCGCAAACGCCAGTTCCACCAGATCGGCGTCGAGGCCATCGGCGCGACCGACCCGCTGCTCGACGCCGAGGTGATCGCGCTCGCCTGCCACCTGCTCGACGAGCTGGGCATCGGCGGCTACCGCGTGCGCCTGAATGCCATCGGCACGCCGGCCTCGCGCGGCGGGTACCGCGACCTCATCAAGGCCGCGTTGTCGGCCCAACAGGACCGGCTGTGCCCCGACTGCCGCCGGCGCCTCGACCGCAACGTGTTCCGCGTGCTGGACTGCAAGAACGAGGGCTGCATCGGCCTCAGCCGAAGCCTGCCGAGCATTCTCGACCATCTGCCGCAGGAGGAGCGGGCGCACTTCGACCGCGTGGCCGAGGCCCTGCGCTCGGCGGGCGTGCCGTTCGAGGCCGACCCGTTCCTCGTGCGCGGCTTCGACTATTACACGGGCGTGGTCTTCGAGATCACCCACCGCGCGCTGGGGGCGCAGGATGCGCTCTGCGGCGGCGGCCGCTACGACAACCTGATCGCCGACCTCGGCGGCCCGCCCCTGGGCGCCGTGGGCTTCGCCATCGGCTTCGAGCGGCTGCTCATGGCCCTTCAGGCCGTCGCCGCGCCCGCGGCGGCGCCAGCCCTCGACCTCTACGTGGTCACGATGGGCGCGGCCGCGCGCCTCGCGGCGTTCGGCTGCGTGACCGCCCTGCGCCGGGCCGGCCTGACCGCCGACACCGACTACGAGGGCCGCGGGCTGAAGGCCCAGATGCGCACGGCCAATAAGCTGGGCGCCCGGTTCGTCGTCGTCCTCGGCGACAACGAGCTGGCCAGCGGCCTCCTCAAGCTCAAACACATGGCCAGCGGCGCCGAGACCGAGGTCTCGGGCGTCGAGGCCATCCTCCATGCCATCCGCGAACACTCGGGCCAGGGGGCCGGCGGGGTGGAATTGAACCCATGATGCGTGATACGTGGTACGTGCGAAGAGAGGGTTAGAGCCAGGTGTCTTCTCCCCTCTTCTCACGCATCACGCAGCACGCATCGCGCCGCGCCTGTTCCCTGCAACGCCACAACCGTTCAGAAAAGGGCTTCCAGCAATGAGTCTCAAACGCACCCACACCTGCGGCGAGTTGCGCGCCGCCCACGTCGGCCAGGCCGTCACCCTCTGCGGCTGGGTCCACAGCAGCCGCGACCACGGCGGCGTCATCTTCATTGACCTGCGCGACCGCTACGGCATGACCCAGGTGGTCTTCAACCCCACCCACCGCAAGGCCGCGCACGACGCCGCCGAACGCTTCCGCTCCGAGTGGGTCATCGCCGTCCACGGCGCCGTGCACCACCGCCCCGAGGGCATGGTCAACCCCAAGATGGCCACGGGCGAAATCGAGGTCTACGCCGACGAGGTCGAGCTGCTCAACGAGGCGCAGACGCCCCCCTTCGAGATTGACGACGCGCTCGAGATCGCCCCCGAGACGCGCCTGCGCTACCGCTATCTGGACCTCCGGCGGCCCGCCCGCCAGCAGGCGCTCATCTTCCGCAGCGACCTCTTCCGCCTCATCCGCAACTACTTCGCCGAGCGGCGATTCGTGGACGTCGAGACCCCGCTCCTCACCAAGAGCACGCCCGAGGGCGCCCGCGACTACCTGGTGCCCAGCCGCGTGAACCCCGGCCACTTCTACGCCCTGCCGCAGTCGCCCCAGCTCTTCAAGCAGATCCTCATGGTCGCCGGCCTCGACCGCTACGTGCAGATCGCCAAGTGCCTGCGCGACGAGGACCTGCGCGCCGACCGCCAGCCCGAGTTCACCCAGCTCGACGTCGAGATGTCCTTCATTGACGAAGAGGACATCCACCGCCTGATTGACGGCCTCCTCGCCGAAATCATGGACAAGATGCTCGGCCGCACGCTCGAGACCCCCATTCGCCGCCTCACCTGGCAGCAGGCCATGGACCGCTACGGCACGGACAAGCCCGACCTGCGCTTCGGGATGGAGTTCGTGGACATCGCCGACATCGCGGCGGCCAGCCAGTTCCGCGTCTTCAGCGAGACGATCAAGGGCGGCGGACAGGTGCGCGGCTTCAACGCCAAGGGCGGCGCCAAGTACACCCGCAGCCAGCTCGACCGCGAGCTGCCCGAATGGCTCGCCCAGTTCGGCGCCAAGGGCCTGGCCTGGCTCAAGGTGGACGAGACCGGCGCCCTCGCCTCCTCCATCGCCAAGTTCTTCAGCGACGACCAGAAGGCGGCCCTGCGGCAGGCGATGGACGCGCAGCCGGGCGACCTGCTGGTCTTCGTGGCCGGGCCCCCCGCCGTCGTGGCCACGGCGCTCGACGAGTTGCGCCGCCGCATGGCCCGCGACCTGGGCCTCATCCCGCCCGACACCTTCGCCTTCTGCTGGGTCACCGACTTCCCGCTCTTCGAGTGGAACGCCGACGAACAGCGCCCCGACCCGCGCCACCACCCCTTCACCTCGCCGCACCCCGAGGACCTGGCGTTCCTGGAGGCCCGGCCGCTCGACGTGCGCGCCCGCGCCTATGACATCGTGCTCAACGGCACCGAGATCGGCGGGGGCAGCATCCGTATCCACCGCTGCGACGTCCAGCAGCGCGTCTTCCGCCTCCTCAACATCGGCGACGAGGAGGCCCGCGGCAAGTTCGGCTTCCTGCTCGACGCCCTGGCCTATGGCGCCCCGCCCCACGGCGGCATCGCCCTGGGCCTCGACCGCATCGCCGCCCTCCTGCTCGGCTACGACAGCATCCGCGAGGTCATCGCCTTCCCCAAGACCCAGCGCGCCATGGACCCCATGAGCGGCGCGCCCTCGCCCGTGAGCGAGAAACAGCTCGCCGAACTGGGCATCCGCGTGGTGGTATGATGGACGCTGCGAGCCCCAAATGACGCCGAGCCCGGAAGCGGAGCCTTCCGGGCTCGGTTGCATGTTCGCGGCAGGAGGCGCGGACCTACATCTTGACGGGCCGCGAGTTGGCCTTGGCGCTCTTGACGGCGGCCTCGATGAACTTCATGTGCTTCACGCCGTCGTGGATGTTGGCGTACTTCGAGCCGTCGCACTGGAACGGCTGACCGTCGTTGTAGAGGCGGACGTCCTTCTCGAACTCGCGGTGGAGCCGGGCGAAGGCGTCGTGGAAGGCCTCCACGTGGCCGCTGGGGATCGTGGTCTCCTTGAGCAGGTCGGCCGGCACCTCGCCCAGGAAGTCGTCCTGCGCGGGCACGGCGGCCCGCCAGTACACGCGCTCGACGCCGCTGGGCAGGCGCAGGGTGACCAGCTCGGCGTCCTCCTGGCGCCACACGAGGCTGCCCTTCTCGCAGTTGACCTCGATGCCGAGGTCGTTCTTGTGGCCGATGGCGATCTGGCTGGCGCGGATCATCGCCTTGCCGCCGTTGGAGAGCTCGCAGTAGGTGGTGAAATGGTCGTCGAGCTGCCGGCCCTTGAGGAAGGTCTCGATCATGCCGCGCACGCTGACCACCTCGAGGCCGGTGACGAAGCGGAGCTGCATGAAGGCGTGGGTGCCGATGTCGCCGCCGCAGCAGCTCGCGCCGGCGCGCTTCGGGTCGGTGCGCCACGAGGCCTGCTGCTGGCCAGTCGTCTCGAGCCGGGTGGCGAGCCAGCCCTGGAGGTAATAGCTGTCCGCCCACCGCACGGCGCCCAGCTTGCCGCTCGTGATGATCCAGCGGCTGAACCAGCTCGACCAGTGGCCGATGTAGGTGTGGGCGATGCCGAAGGGCACCTTGTACTTCTCCACGGCAGCGGCGAGTTGCATGGCTTGCTTGGCCGTGATCGTGATCGGCTTCTCGCAGAAGACCGGGATGCCGGCCTTGATGAGCTTCATCGCGGGGTCGAAGTGCACGAAGTTCGGCGTCACGATCAGGGCGTAGTCCATCCGCTCGCCCAGCGGGAGTTTCTTCTGCTCGTCAATCATCTCGTCGTAGCTGGCATAGCCCTTGATGGGGTAGGGCCACTCGGCGGCGAACTTCATCGCCAGGTCGGGCTTCTCGTGCAGCGCGCCGCACACCACGCGGCGGGTGCCGTCGAAGTGGATCGCCTTCTGGTGCGGGTTCACGATGAAGGCGCCCCCGCCCCCGCCCACCAGCCCCACATTGAGCACTCGCTTCGGCATTGCTCGGTCCTCCGTCACAGGGATTGAACCACGGAGCGCCACCATGCGCCGCCGCCATCACGCCCGATTGTAGCATGGGGCGCGGCTTTGTCAACTCTCAAACCCGCCGCCCGCTTGACGCGCAGGGGGCCTGCGGGTATCCTTCTTCAGGGAGGCGGCGAAGGGGACCCGGACGTGGATCAGGCGCTGCCCACTCTGGTGCTGGCCCAACGCTCTCCCCTGCCCTTCATGGGCGTGTCGCTGCGCAAGCGATCGGCCTTCTACACGCAGCTCGCGCGGATGCTCACCGCCGGCATCGGGGTGCAGCGTTGCCTCACGCTGCTGGCCGGGCAGGGCGGTTCGCGCCGCCTGGCTCGGGCGGCAGCGGCCATGGCCGAGCACGTGGGCGCGGGCGACTCCCTGGCCGGGGCCTTCGCCCTGCACCCGAACCTCTTCCCCGCCAATGAGGTGCGCGTGATCGAGGGCGCAGGGCTGGCCGGCCGCGAGCCCGAGGCGATGCTGCACATCGCGCACCTGCTCGACCGCCTCGCCCTCGCGCGCGGCAAGGTGGTCGCCGGCCTGATCTACCCCGTGTGCTGCCTTCTGGCCGCGTTCGTCGTGCTGCCGCTGGTCGTGGCGTTCCTGCTGGGCGGCGAGGCGGCGGCGCTCAAGCTGCTGCTCGGGCAGCTCGGCTCGGCTGGGACCTTCGCCGCCATTGCGCTCGCGGTCTACGTCGCCTTCCGCTCGATCCCGGACGCTTCGGCGCTCAAGACCACGGTTCACGCCGTGGCCCTGCGCGTGCCGCTCTTCGGCAAGCAGTTCCGCCGCCTCGCCCTGGCCCGGTTTGCCGACACGTTTCACAGCCTCTACGAGGCGGGCGTGATGCTGCCCGAGGCCCTGGCGCGCGCGGCCATGGCCTGCGGCAACGCGCACATCGGGGGCCGCATCCTGCGCGTCGCTCCCCAGGTGCGCAGCGGCGGCTCGGTCACCGACGCGCTGGCCCAGGCCGGGGTCATCCCGCTCATCGGCCTCAACCTGCTCCAGACCGGCGAGGTCGCGGGCAAGCTCGACGCCTCGCTCCAGAAGTTCGCGCAGTACCAGCACGAGGACCTCGAGATCGGCATCGAGCGCCTGGCGAAGATCCTGCCCATGATCGCCCTGTTCCTGATGATCATCATCCTCGCGTCGGCCGTGCTCTCGGCCTGGGGCGCGTACATCGGGGGCATGACACGCCTGACAGGGGGCTGAATGCCGCGGCAGCGCCTTTGGTTCCTCGTCGGCCCCACGGCCAGCGGCAAGACCGCGGTCGGCATCGAGGTCGCCCTCCGCATCGGCGCCGAGGTGCTCTCGCTTGATTCGATGTCGCTCTACCGCGGCATGGACATCGGCACGGCGAAGCCCTCCCCCGCCGACCGCGCGCGGGTGGCGCACCATCTGATTGACCTGGCCGAGCCGCACGAGGCGTTCAGCACGGGCCGCTATCTCGAGGCGGCCGAGGCGGCGATTGCCGGCGTGGCAGCGCGCGGCAATCGGCCGCTCTTCGTCGGAGGCACGGCCCTGTATCTCAAGGCCCTCACCGAGGGCCTCTTCCAAGGCCCGGCGGCCGACTGGGAGCTGCGCAACCGCCTCATCGCCGAGGCCGAGGTGAAGGGCGCGGCGGCACTCCACCAGCGCCTCCAAGCCGTTGACCCGGCCGCCGCCAGCCGAATCCACCCCAACGACCTCCGCCGCATCGTCCGAGCCCTCGAGGTTCATGAGAGCACCGGCCGCCCGATCTCCGAGCAGCAGACCCAGTTCGGCAGCCCCTCGCCGCGCTTCGAGTGCGCTCTGGCCGGGATTCGCCGCGAGCGCGACGAGCTGTACGACCGGATCAACCGCCGGGTGGACGCCATGTTTGCGGCGGGCCTGGTCGAGGAGGTCAGGGCGCTGCTGGCTCGCCCCGGGGGCATCAGCCACTCGGCGGCGCAGTTCGTGGGCTATCGCGAGGTCATCGCACACCTTCGCGGCGAACTCACCCTCGCCGAGACCATCGAGCGGATGAAGACCCGCACCCGCCAGTTCGCCAAACGGCAGGGCACCTGGTTCCGCAGCTTCCCGCAGATTCGCTGGGTGCATGCCCATCCCGACGATCGCCCCGAGGACTTGGCCGCGGGGATCATCGCGGCCCTTGGGCTGGGTTGAAAACAGATGTATATATGCCACAATGGTTTGCATCGCCAGGGAAAAACAGCCGTAAATGCCCCTAGGAGGCGAGATCTCGGTGCCCATTGACCCCTGATACCTTCGGCCCAAGCCGCGGGGAAGGCGTCGCCATATGTATAGTACGCTAGACTACTTGCATCAGCGAGGCCGAAACCAGCCCGGCGCGCGCCGGACGCGTCCTGGGCCTTTCTAGAGCGTTCTGGGTTATCGGACGTCTCGCCCCCCCTCCCGTGACGTGCGGGCGGGTATCCGTCGCAATTGACTCCCCGCCGGCCTTCGCCTATAATCCGGGCCTGGAGGTGTGCAGCGTGGCCAAGGCCCGGGCAGTCTTCGTGTGCCAGCAGTGCGGCGCCCAGCAGGCCAAGTGGCTGGGCCGATGTCCCGACTGCGGCGAGTGGGACTCGCTGGTCGAGGAGACGTGCCAGCCAGCGCGCAAGGCAGGCGGCTTGCCGGCGGCCGCAGGCGGCGAGCCGCAGGTGCTGGCCCACGTGAAGCCGCCCGAGCAGCCGCGCCTTCAGACCGGCATCGGCGAGCTGGACCGCGTGCTCGGCGGCGGCATCGTGGCCGGTTCGGCGGTGCTCTTCGGCGGCGACCCGGGGATCGGCAAGTCCACCCTCCTGCTCCAGGCCTGCCACGGGCTGAGCCTACAGGGGCTGAAGACACTCTACGTGACAGGCGAGGAGTCGCTCACGCAGCTCCGGCTGCGGGCCGAGCGCCTGGGCATCCAGACCAGCGCGCTGCTGGCCCTGGCCGAGACCGATGCCGAGGCTGTGGCGGCGCAGATCGCGGCGACGAAGCCCGACTTCGCCGTGGTGGATTCCGTGCAGATGGTCTACAAGCCCGAGATCGCGGCCGCGCCGGGCAGCGTGTCGCAGGTCCGCGAGTGCGCGGCGATGCTGGTGCGGCTGGCGAAGGCCGCCGAGATTCCCATCGCCCTGATCGGCCACGTGACCAAGCAGGGCGCCATCGCCGGCCCGCGCGTGCTCGAGCATGTGGTGGACACGGTGCTCTATTTCGAGGGCGACCGCTACCACAGCTATCGGCTGCTCCGCGCGGTGAAAAACCGCTTCGGGCCGACCGACGAGATCGGGGTCTTCGAGATGCGCAGCACCGGCCTGGCCGAGGTGGGCGACCTGGCCGACGCGTTCGTGTCGCGCCAGCGGCGCGCCACGCCGGGCTCGGTGGTGGTGCCGTGCATCGAGGGCAGCCGGGCCTTGCTCGTGGAGGTGCAGGCCCTCGTGTCGCGCGCCAACTTCGGCACGCCCGAGCGCAAGGTGAGCGGCCTGGACCGCAACCGCGTGGCCATGCTGCTGGCCGTGCTGGAGAAACGCGCCGAGCTGGTGCTCGGCGATCACGACGTGTTCGTCAACGCGGTGGGCGGCGTGCGGGTGATGGAGCCCGCGGCCGACCTGGCGGCGGCCATCGCCGTGGCGTCCAGCTTCACCGACCGGCCCGTGCGCCCCGACCTGGCGGCGCTGGGCGAGGTGGGGCTGGCGGGCGAGGTGCGGGGCGTGTCGCAGGCGGACGCCCGCCTGCGCGAGGCGGCCCGCCTCGGCTGGAAGCTGGCCATCGCGCCGCGCGACAGCGCCCGGTCGCTTCAGGGGCGCCATCCGGGCCTCGAGGTCAGGCTCGTCTCGACCCTTGCCGAGGCCCTGGAAGCGGCCGCACCGTAGCGCTCGACCGAGCAACCCGTGCAGCTTAGGAGAAGACCCTGTGAAGACGATGCGAACGACTGGCGGCCCGGGCGGCCGGCTCCGCAAGGGGCTGCTGCTGACAGGTTTGGGCCTCCTGACCCTGGTTGCGTGCGGATGCGAGGAATGGCTCGGCCTCACGTACGGCCGGCCCGGCATCGTCCGCCTCGGCAGAGGCTCGGTCGTGGTGCTGCCGTTTGCAACCCCGGGGCGCAAGTACTTCGAGTCCGAGGTCGGCCGCAGGTTTTCGCACGTGGTGGCGGACCTCATCCGCGAAGGCTGCCCGGCGGCGCGGGTGATTGACTGCGACGGGCTGCCGGAGACGATCGAGGGGCAGAGCCTCGACCAGATCCCGATTGCGGACATCGGCAATGCCCTGGGCGCCGACTACGTGGTGATCGGCGAACTCCACGAGCTTCGCTCGAAGGACCCTGGCAGCTACAGGGTGCTCAAGGGCACCATCGTCGTCTCGGCCCGCGTGTTCGAATCGCGCAGCGGCTCGGTCATCTGGCAGATCATGAAGCGCACTTCGCACTACCCCCATCTGGTGGCTGGCGAGCAGGTGCCGGCAGAGACGACGAACGAGGAGGAGGTGATCCTGAAGGTGATGCGCGAGGGCGCGTGGCCCATCGCCGCCGTCTTCCGGGGGCCACGGTCCCACGAGGAGCTCCGCCTCGCCGACTAGGAGCCTGTCCAGGAATCCGCGTGAGGCTGCGACACCGCGGGCGGCCTGAAGTCGCGGCGTCCCTTCGGGTTGCGGCGTCAGCGGGCCGGCCCCCACATGGCGGCGCCTCCGCGATGCGTTCCAGGGCATCGCCTGTGTTGCTGCGCCTCGCCTCCGGCCCGCTGACGCCGGTAACGCAGCCCACGGAGATTCCTGGACAGGCTCGCAGCCGGCGGGGGGAGCGGCCCCTTCTCTCAAGGCATGGCGAAGTCGTGCCCCCGCGGCCGCACGCTAAGGACCGGGCAGGGGGCCTTGCGGACCACTTTCTCGGCCACGCTGCCGAACAGCGCGTGCCGCAGGCCCGTGCGGCCGTGCGTGGCCAGGACGATCAGGTCGATCCCCTCCTCCCGGGCGTAGCGCACGATCTCCACAAAGGCGGCCCCGCGCCGCACGGCGAGGGTAACGCTCACGGCTCCCCGAGCGCCCGCGGGCACGACCTTCTCGAGTTGTTCGCGCGCGCCCTGCTCCAGTTCCGCCAGGAGGCTGGCATCGAAGACGGGCCCCGCCACGTCGAACTGTGCGACGACTTCGGGCGTGGGCACGACGTGCAGCACGTGGAGTTCGGCGCCGTGGTCCTGCGCCATGCCCAACGCGTAGGGCAGCGCGTGGTTGGCGTAGGCCGAGAAGTCGGTGGTGAAGAGCACCTTGCGGATGAGGAAGGGCCGGCGAATCTGCGCCACCAGGGCGTCGCGGCGGCGCTCCATCTCGTCGCGCGTCTTCGCCTCCACGACGAGGCGCAGGACCGGCTCGGTGTTCGACGGCCGCACGTTGAACCACCAGTCGTCGAACTCCACGCTCAAGCCGTCCAGGCGCGCCTGCTTCCCGGCTGCGTAGGCGCGGGCCAGTTCCTCGATCTTGGCCTCCTTATCGGCCACCTCGCTGTTGATCTCGCCGCTGCCGAAGTAGCGCTGGATGGGGCGGACCAGCTCGCTGAGGGGCCGCCTCTCGCGCGACACGAGCGAGAGGACCTTGAGGAGCGCGAAGGCGCCGCTGTCGCAGTAGAAATTGTCGCGGAAGTAGTAGTGGCCGCTGAGTTCGCCGCCGAACGCGGCGTCGCACTCGCGCATGGTGCGCTTGATGTAGGAGTGGCCGACGCGGGTCATCATGGGCACGCCGCCGGCGGCTTTGATCTCCTCGGCCACGGCCCAGCTCGACCGCAAGTCGTACAGGATGGCCGCGCCGGGGTTGGCCTTCAGCGTCTCCCGGGCGATGAGGGCCGTGATGATGTCGCACGGGATGGCGCGGCCCTGCTCGTCCACGAACGCCACGCGGTCGGCGTCGCCGTCGAAGGCCACGCCCAGGTCGGCTTGGGCCTCGACCACCTTCTTCTGGAGGTCCACGAGGTTCTCGGCCTTGAGCGGGTTGGCCTCGTGGTTCGGGAACGTCCCGTCCACCTCGAAGTACAGCGGCACGATCTCGACATCTGGGATGCGCTCGAAGAGCGGCGGGACGAGGTAGCCGGCCATGCCATTGCCGGCGTCCACCGCCACCTTGAGCCGCCCCACGCCCTGCGCGGCGCCGAGCAGGTGGTGGAGGTACTGGGGCAGGATGTCGCGCGTGCTCACCTCGCCGGGCCTCCCCGCCTCGGGCAGGTCCCCCGTCGCCACCCACTGCTCGATGCGAGCGATGCCCGATTCGTAGGCGATCGGCTCGGGGCCCCTGGCGGTGAGCTTGAAGCCGATGTATTGCTTGGGGTTGTGCGACGCGGTGACCATGACGCCGCCGTCGTAGTCGCATGTGGCCACAGCGAAGGCCACCATGGGCGTGGTGACCATGCCGATGTCCACCACATTCTTGCCGGCCCGGGTGAGGCCGCGGATGAGCGCGGCGGCAATGGCGGGGCTCGAGACGCGCATGTCGCGCCCCACCACCACGGAGCGCCCCTCGAAGAGTCTCCCCGCCGCAAGGCCGATCTTTTCGGCCAGCGCCTCATCGAGCTGGTCGGGGTACGTGCCGCGGATGTCGTAGGCCTTGAAAATGCTCATCCGGGGTCCTCCGCAGGGCCTGGAAACTACCTCAGAGCAAGCCCATTTCGATCATCTTCTCGGCGATCTGGACGGCGTTGAGGGCAGCGCCCTTGCGGATGTTGTCGCTCACGCACCAGAGGTCAATGGTGTTCGGCAGGCTCACGTCGTCGCGGATGCGGCCGACGTAGACGGGGTCGGTGCCCGAGGCCATGAGCGGCATGGGGTACGCGGCCTTGGCCGGGTCGTCCACCACCACGACGCCCGGGGCGCTCTTGAGGATCTCGCGCGCCTGGGCCGCGGTCATCTTCTTCTCGAAATGCACGTTCACGGCCTCCGAGTGGCCGTTGAAGACGGGCACGCGGACGCACGTGGCGGAGACCTGGATGTCGGGGTCGCCGAGGATCTTGCGGGTCTCACGCCGCATCTTCACCTCTTCGGTGTAGTAGCCAGGCATCTCATCGGTGGGCCGCCCGATGTGGGGCAGCACGTTGAACGCGATGCGGTGGGGATACACCTCGGCCTTGGGCTCCTGGCCCTTTTCGAGGGCGGTCACCTGGGCCTGAAGCTCGTCAATCGCGCTCCGCCCGGTGCCCGAGACGGCCTGGTAGCTGGAGACCACGATGCGCTTGATCCGGGCCACGCGGTGCAGCGGGGCCAGGGCCACCACCATCTGGATCGTCGAGCAGTTGGGGTTGGCGATGAAGCCCTGGTGCTGGCGCAGCGCCTCGGCATTGCACTCGGGCACCACGAGCGGCACGCGGGGGTCCATGCGGAAATCGTCGCCATTGTCAATCACCAGGGCGCCTCTCGCCACGGCCTGCCAGCCGAACTGCTGCGAGGCGCCCTTGGCGCCCTCGGTGCCCGCGAAGATCGCGATGTCCACGCCGTTGAATGCCTCGGGCGTGGTCTCTTCCACCTGGTAGGTCTTGCCCGCGATCTCCTCGGGGCGCGCCGACCGCGCGAGCACGCGGATGCTGCTTGCGGGGAACCGCCGCTGGTGGAGCACCTTGAGCATCTCGGTGCCCACGGCGCCAATGCCCACAACCGCCACGCTGTACCGCTTCGACATTCACAAGGCTCCTTGGGGAAACGTTGCTTGGTCCCAAGCATGTATGATAGCGCAGCGCGGCCGGCCTGTCAAAAGCCGCCGAAGGCGCCGAAACGCCGCGCGGCGCCGGAATTTGCCCTTGACGGCCCGCGATCCGGGCTGCTACAATTCAGGCGCTTCCCCTGAGACTCCGTGCGATATCCCCCCGTAGTATCGCCCGCGCTGCCCTTCTGCCTGCCGAAAGGGAGGTCGCTGATGCGCGCCATCCTCGCCAACCGTTGGGTCTGGGTCACGGCCCTCTTCGCCACCCTCAACGCTGCCGGCCTCCTCGGGATCATCTCGGCGCTGCGCCAGCGGTCCGGCCACCTGCGGGTCGAGGCCTTCGAGCCCGAGGGCGAGTGCGCCCCCAGCGCCACCCCCACGCTGCGCTTCAACCAGCTCATGGCCATGCAGAACGAGGTCGGCACCGAGCTGCCCGCGGGCGCGATCGCCCTCACGCCGCCAGCGCCCGGCCGCTTCGTGTGGAGCGGGCGCCTGACGGCCACCTTCCAGCCGGCCGAGCCTCTGCCTATGGCCACGCCCTTCGTCGTCACCGTCTCGCGCACGCTCACGAGCCTCCTCGGCCACTCCCTCTCGGGCGACGCCTCGTTCCAGTTCCACACGCCGCCGCTGCGCTGGGTCGGGATGCGCCAGACGGGCCTGAGCCGCTGGGGCGAGTTGAGCCTGGCCCTCGAGTTCAATGACAAGGTGCTGCCCGACGAGGCCAGGAGCCACATCGAACTCGCCGGCGCCGGCGGCCGGGCCGTCAGCTTCGACATCGGCAGCCGCACGCCGAGCCGCACCGTGCTGCTGACCACTCGCGCCCTGCCCGACGAGACCCTCACGCTGACCGTCAAGAAGGGCCTGCGCGCGCTGAGCGGGCCGCTCGGCCTGGAGGAGGACTGCTCGCGCACGCTCCAGGTCGAGGCGGGCCTGCGCATCGAGGGCGTGGCCGCCCGCGCGCGGACGCCTGACGACGTGTTCATCGCCGTCTCGTGCAACCAGCCGCTCGACGCCGAGGCCGCCGCGAGGTACATCCAGGTGGACCCGAGGACGGATTTCCGCCTCCAGCCCGACTACGAGGGCTTCCGCCTGGCGGGCCCGTTCGTTTCGGGCCGCCGCTACCGCGTCACGTTTCTCAAGGGCCTGGCGGCGCGGAACGGCGCAGGGCTGGCCAAAGACCTCGTCCGCTCGGTCGTCATCCCCGACGTGGAGCCGGGCCTCCGCTTCCGCACACAGGGCCTCTACCTGGCAGCGCAGGGCGCCCTGAGCCTGCCGTTAGAGAGCGTAAACGTCCGTCAGGCCGCGCTTTCCATCGAGCAGGTCTACCCGAACAACGTCGTGCATTACCTTCGGGACTCCAGCGATGCCCTCTGCCGCACGGTGCACGAGCAGAAGCTCGCCTTCGCCCAGAAGCCGAACGAGCGTCAGGTGACCGACCTCGACCTTCGCAAGCTGCTGGGCGCCAACGCCCGCGGCCTCTTCCGCGCTACCGTCCTCACCCACGACATTCGCTGGGGCCATACCGAGAGCCACCTGTTCCTGATCACCGACCTCGCCCTCACCGTCAAACGGTCGGAGCGCGACCTCCTCGTGTGGGTGAACACGCTCTCGACGGCGCAGCCGGTGGCTGGCGCTGCCATCGCCGTGCTCTCGAGGGCCAACCAGCAGGTCCTCAGCGGCACGTCAGACGCCAACGGCCTCGCACACTTCACGGCGGTGGACTGGTCGCCCGACAAGCAGCCCTACGCGGTTGCGGCCACGAAGGGCGACGACACGGGCATCGTGCAAGTGGAGGAGACGCGGCTGGATGACTCGGACCTCGATACCGGCGGCCGCCCGTACCTCGCCGAGGGCTACGAGGCGTTCGTCTACAGCGACCGCGGCATCTACCGCCCCGGCAGCGCGGTCGTCCTGAGGGCGCTCGTCCGCGATGCGAACCAGGCGCCGGGCAAGGCGTTCCCCGTTCAGTTCCGCATCCAGCGCCCCGATGGGCGCGTCTACAAGACGCTGGCCGCCAAGCTGAGTGGCTGGGGCAGCGCCGAGGTGACGCTCGACGTGCCGCCGCATGCCCTCACCGGCCGCTACGCGGTTGATCTGCGCCTCCCAGGCAACGAGGCGCCGCTCGGCTCGCACACCTTCCAGGTGGAGGAGTTCATGCCCGACCGCATGAAGGTGGCCATCGAGGCGCCTGAGGGCCGACGGCGGGGCGGCGAGAAGTTGGCCTTCACCGTGAAGGCCACTCACCTCTTCGGCGCGCCTGCGGCGGGCCGCCAGGTTGAGGCTCGTTGCGAGTTCCGGCCCGCCGACTTCAGCCATCCGTCCTTCGCCGGCTACCGCTTCGCCGACAGCGGCAGGAAGTTCGCCCCCGCCGTCGAGAAGCTGGGCGAGGCCACGCTCGACGCCGGCGGCGAGAGCGCCTTCGTGGCGCAGATTCCGGAGGGAATGACGCCGCCGTCGGCGGCCACGGCGCTCCTGGTCGCCAGTGTGAGCGAACTGGGAGGCCGCGCCGTCACCGCCACCGCCGAAGTGGCCGTGGACTGCTGGCCCCACTACATCGGACTCGCCAGGACGAACAAGGAGCACGCGCGGCCGGGGGCCTCGGAGCGGCTGCTCGTCGCCGCAGTGAAGCCCGACGGCTCGCCCCTGCCGTCCCTTCGGCTCGAGGGCGCCGCCTACCGGGCCATCTGGAACACGGTGCTCAAGCTCCAGGGGAACTCGTACCGCTTCGTCTCGGAACGCGAGGAGGCGGTCGTGGGGCCTCTTGTCTGCACGATCGCGAATGGCCGTGGCGAGGTGGCCTTCACACCGCCCGATGTGGGCGAGTACACCGTGCGCCTGGCCGACAAGGCGAGTGGGGCCTCCGCCGACATCTCCTTCTACTGTGCAGGCGAGGGCGACGTGCCCTGGACGCTGGAGAAGCCCTCCCGCGTGGAACTCGCCGCCGATAAGCGGGCCTACGCCCCCGGCGACACGGCGCGTATTCTGGTGAAGGCACCCTTCGCGGGCACCGCGCTCCTCACCGTCGAGACCGACCGCATCCACCTGGCGCGCGTGCTGCCAATGGAGAAAAACACCGCCGAGTTCACTTTCCCGGTCACCGCGATGCTCGGCCCCAACGCCTACTGCTCGGCCACCGTAATTCGCAGGGCCGCGCCCAACAGCCCGTGGGTGGTCCACCGCGCCTACGGGGCCGTGCCCGTGCTGCTGGACAACGCCTCGCGACAACTCAAGGTCGAGGTGACGAGTCCCGAGGAGACTCGGCCCGGCCAGCCGCTGCGCGTGGCGCTGCGCGTGAGCGATGCCAGCGGCGCGGGCCGCAAGGCCGAGGTCACCCTCGCCGCCGTGGACGAGGGCATCTGCCAGCTCACGCGGTACCAGACGCCCGACCCCTGGGCGTTCTTCTTCGCAAAGCGGCGTCTCGGCGTCGGAACGTCCGACATCTATTCACTGTTGATGCCCGAGCCCGAGGCGAAGAAGGTCGGGGCGGATTCCGCGCCCGGCGGCGACGGCGGCGAGGAGTACGACCCCAGGCTGCTCAACCCCGTGAGTGTCGAGCGCGTCAAACAGGTCGCCCTCTGGCGCTCAGGCATCGAGACGGGCGACGATGGCAAGGCCGAGGTCGTGCTCGATGTGCCCCAATTCACCGGCCAGCTCCGCTTGATGGCCGTGGCGGCCTCGGCCAGCGAGTTCGGCGCCGCCGAGCGGCCGGCGCGGGTCAGGCAGCCCCTGATGCTTCAAGCCTCGTTCCCCAGGTTCCTCGCGCCGGGCGACGAGTTCGTTGTGCCGGTCACCATCTTCAACAACACGCCCGCGGGCGGCGACGTGCAGCTTGCCGTCGAGGCCGCGGGCGGCCTCGAGGTCGGCTCCGATGCGCCCCGCCAGGCTGCCGTCGGGCAAGGCCGCCAGGCGACCGTTGCCTTCACCGTCAGAGCGCCTCACGCGCCCGGCGCCGCATCGCTCACCATCCGCGCGCGCCTGGGCGACGAGGCGGCCGTCGAGACTGTCGAGCTTCCCATCCGCCCGCCCACGACGCTGCGGTTCGAGTCTGGCAGCGGTTCGGTGCCGGCGGGCCAGGCGGGGGAGTTCACCCTGCCCGGGGACTGGCTCAAGGGCACGGCGCGCTACTGGCTCTCGTTCTCGGGCCTGCCCACGCTCAAGCTGGCCTCCAGCCTGCGCTACCTGCTGCGCTACCCCTACGGGTGCATCGAGCAGACCACCTCCGCCGCCTTCCCCCTGCTCTACCTAGGCGACGTGGCGAGACTCGCCGAGCCGAGCCTAGAGGGCGAGGCCATCGAGCCGATGGTCCAGGCGGGCATTGACCGCGTGTTCTCGATGCAGACCTATGCCGGCGGCTTCGGCGGCTGGCCGGGCTACAGCGAGGTCTACCCCTGGGGCAGCGTCTACGCCACGCACTTCCTGGTCGAGGCCGCCAAGGCCGGCTACGATGTGCCGAAGGACAACCTGGAGGCCGCGCTGAGCTACCTCGGCGACCTCCTCGTCAACGACCGCGGCGCCGAGGCCCCCCTGCCCGTCAAGACCTACGCCTGCCTCGTCCTCGCCCAGGCGGGCAAGCCGAACCGCTCCTGGACCCTTCGCCTCCACGAGCAGCGCGACGAGTTGCCGGCCTACTCGCGCTTCCAGCTCGCCACGGCCCTCGCGCTGATGAGGGAAGACCGGTTGGCGCGCGACCTGCTGCGCGCGGCCGCCCTGACGCCCGTCGAGAAGCGGCGTGATACCGGCGACCTGCTGCACTCCTCGGCCCGCGAGGCGGCCATCCTGCTCTCGGTCTACCTCGATCTCCAGGAGAACGACCCGAACGTGCCGCTACTCGTGAAGCGCCTGGCCGACTCGATGTCCGACGGCCGCTGGAGCACCACGCAAGAAAACGCCTTCTGCCTGCTGGCGATGGGCAAGTACGCCCGGCGGCTCGGCGCGGGCAAGGCCGACTTCAGGGCGGAGATCACCGCGGGCGGCAAGCCGCTCGCCAGTGTCAGCAGCGCGGCGCCCGCGCTCCTCAAGCCCAGCGACATCGGCGGCCAGCCGGTCCGAGTCGCCGTCCAGGGCACCGGCACCCTCTACTACTACTGGGGGGCCGAGGGAATCGCCGCCAGGGAGACCCTCCAGGAACGCGACACCAGCCTGAAGGTCCGCCGCCGCTTCCTCTCGCGCGGCGGGGCGGAACTCGACCCCCGCCAGCTCCGCCAGGGCGACATCGTCATCGTGGAGCTCACCGTGGATAATGGAGTGGCCGTCAAGAATCTGGTCGTCAACGACCTGCTGCCCGCCGGCTTCGAGATCGAGAACCCCAGGCTCGCCACCAGCGACTCTCAGGACGAAGCCGAGCCGCTGGAGCCCAAGGCGCTGATGACGCCGGACGCGGGCACCGAGAACGACGCGGCGCCGGCGGTTGTCGCGCCCCTGCCCCAACGCCCGCGGCCGTTGAATCCTGACCGCGTCGAGATGCGCGACGACCGCCTGATCCTCTTCGCCGATCTCGCCTCGCCCGGCCTCTGGCACCACCGCTACGTCGTGCGGGCCATCACCTGCGGGCGCTTCAAGCTGCCCGCACTCAACGCCTTCTGCATGTACAATCCCGACATTTGCAGCATCTACGGGGCGGGCACCATCGAGGTCATTGGGAAGCGATGACGGGCACTCCTCCGCACAGGCCGCGCAGAGGGCGCCGGCGGGCGTGCATCGCCCTCCTGGCCGCGCTAGTGGCACCGAAGCTGGCCTTCGTGGCGCTCGACGTCCTGTTCCCGTTCCCACAGCGCCACCTCGATCGCCTCGCCAGCCCCACAGCGGCCCCGCGCGTGCTCGACCGCGCGGGGAACGTGCTCCAGGCGTTCGTCGCCGCCGACGACTCCTGGTCGTTCCCCGTGCCACTGAGCGAGATGAGCCCACACCTGGCCGAGGCCACAATAGCGGTGGAGGACGGGCGCTTCCGGAGCCACCGCGGCGTGGACGCGCTGGCGGTCGCTCGCGCCGCGTGGTCGAACCTCGCGCGCCTGCGCACCGTGTCGGGCGCCTCCACGATCACCATGCAGACGGTTCGCCTGCTCGAGCCGCGCCGCCGCACGCTCGCGGCGAAGCTCATCGAGGCGTTCCGTGCCCTCCAGCTCGAAGAGCTTCGAGCCAAGGACGAGATTCTCGCGGGCTACCTGAACCTGGCGCCGTATGGCGGCAACTTCACGGGCGCCGAGGCCGCCTCGCTCGCCTACTTCGGCAAGCACGCGCGCGACCTCACGCTGGCCGAGGCCGCGCTGCTAGCCGGCCTGCCCCAGGCCCCCTCGCGTCTGCGCCCCGACCGCTTCCCCGATCGGGCGCGGGCGCGCCGGGAGGCCGTTCTCCGCCGCATGCTCTCGCGCGGCGCGATCCGCTCCGAGGCATTCGAGCTGGCCAACCGGGAGCCTAGTGTCGCGCAGCGCGTGCCCTTCCCCTGTGCGGCGCCGCACTGGGTCCAGCTCGTGCGCCAGCGCTTCCCGGGCCGGGCCACTCTGCACACCACGCTCGACCCGCAGACTCAGCACGTTGCCGCGACAGCTCTCCGCGAGGCCGTCGCCGCGGTGGACGGCGCGGGCATCTCGAACGGCGCCGCTGTGGTGCTTGAGAACGAAACCGGCGCCGTGCGGGCCCTCGTTGGCTCATGCGATTTCCTCGCAGAGCAGGATGGCCAAGTGAACGGGGCCACGGCGCCGCGCTCGCCCGGCTCAGCCTTGAAGCCGTTCACCTACGCCCTCGCTTTCGAGCGGGGCCTGTGCACCCCCGACGCCATCCTGGCCGATGTGCCGGCCAGCTACACGGGCTATGAGCCCGAGAACTACGACCACACCTGCCGCGGCCCGGTCCCCGCGCGCGAGGCCCTGGCCGCCTCGCTTAACATTCCGGCGGTCCGCCTCGCGCGCGAGGTGGGCCACCAAAGTCTGTTCTCTTTCCTCAAGCAACTGGGCTTCACCACCCTCACCCGCGATGCCGACCACTACGGTCTCGCCCTCACGCTCGGCTCGGTGGAGGTGACGCTGCTCGACCTCACCAGCGCCTACGCGGCCCTGGCCCGCCTCGGCGTGTGCCGCGAGCCGCGCCTCCTCGAGACCGAGCCGGTCTCCGAGGGGCGGCGCGTGTTATCGGACGGGGCCGCGTGGCTGGTCCTGGAGGCCCTCTCGGACGCGCGCCGGCTCGGCCTCGGGCCCCGCTGGGAACCGGCAGAGGGCCTGCCGCGCCTGGCCTGGAAGACCGGCACCTCGCACGGCCACCGCGACGCCTGGACGGTGGCCTGCACGCCCCGCCACACAGTGGGCGTGTGGCTGGGCAACTTCTCGGGACGCCCCGCGCGGGAGCTCGTAGGCGTCCAGGCAGCGGCGCCGGTGGCGGCGCGAATCCTCGACTGGATCGAGGCCGGCCGTCCTTCCCAGCCGTTCGCGAGGCCCGAGTGCGTGCAACTTGCGGCCCTTTGCGCCGTGAGCGGCATGCGGGCAGGCCCTCACTGCCCAGCGGCCACCCAGGGTCTCACCCTTCGAACGAGTGGCGTCGCCGGCGTTTGCTCAGTGCACGTGCCGGTGAAGGTGGATGCCACCACGGGCGTGCGCCTGTGCCCGCGGTGCGCCGGCAACCACGCGAGCGCGGCCCGTGTGGCGGAATGCTGGCCGCCGGAGCTGGCCGCATGGCTGCGGCATCACGGCCGGGGCGGGAACCTGCCGCCGCCCCACAACCCTGCGTGCGCGAGCGTCGCCTCGGCCGACACCCCGCCACGCGTCCTCTCCCCCGTGCCTGGGCAGACCTATGTGTTGCTCGCTGATGCGCCGCATCAGCGGTTGACGCTCAGGGCCGCGAGCCGCGCGGGCACGCTCTACTGGTTTGTCAATGGCGTCCTGGTGGCCGCGGGCGCTCCGCTCGAGCCCGCCTTCTGGCCACTCCGCCCCGGCACCCATACCATCACCTGCGCCGACGATGCCGGGCTGGGCACGTCGCTCACCATCGCCGTGAGATAGCGGGCGTGGAGCTACCCGCGGTCTGCGAGCAGCCGGCGGTAGAGCTCGTCGAGGCGGGCGACCATCGTCTGCCAGCGGAAGCGATCCCTGCACAGCTCGCGGCCGCGCGCAGCCATGGCGGCGGCCTGCTCGGGCCGCTCGATGATCTCGCACAGCGATGCCACCAGGCCCTCCACCGACTGGGGCGGCACCAGATAGCCGGTCTCGCCGGGACGCACCACCTCGCGTGCGCCGTCCACGTCGAACGACACGACGGGCTTGCCGGCCAGCAGGGCCTGCGGGAGCACGCGCGCCAGGCCCTCGCGCAGCGAGGCGTGCACCAGCGCATCCATCGCCGAAATGCAGGCCGGCACCTGGCTCGACGGCACGAGGCCGGCGAACGTGATCGCATCGCGCACGCCCAGCCGCAGGGCCTGCGCCTCGAGCGCCTCGCGGAGAATGCCATCGCCGACGAAGAGGAAGCGGACGTTCGGATGGGCCTCTCGAACGCGCCTCGCGGCCTCGAGCACGTACTCGTAGCCCTTGAGCTCGAAGAGGCGGGCAACCTTGCCGACGACGAACTCGTCGTCCCCGAAGCCCAGACGGCTGCGCATCGCGCGGCGGTGCACATCGCATTCGAGGAACGCTTCGGTCTCCATGCCGCTGTAGATGGTGGTGAACTTCGGGCGGTCGGCCACGCCAGCGGCCGCGGCCTGCTCGGCCATCGCATCGGCCACGCAAACGAGGGCGTTGCTCCACCGAGCCGCTTTGCGCTCCAGCCACGCGTAGAGGCGATTCCGCCAGCCCTTCTCATAGGGGTGGAACGGCAGGCCGTGGATCGTGTGGACGGTGATGGGCACGCGCTCGGCATGGGCGGCGTAGCGGCCCAGGATGCCTGCCTTGGAGCTGTGGGTGTGGACGATCTGCGGGCGGAGCTGCCGGAGGATGCGACGCAGGGCGCGGACCGAGGCGAAGTCGCGCAGCGGATGGATGGCTCGCCGCATCTGGGGCACGAGGATCACCTGGAGCCCCAGGCGCTCGGCCTCGCTGAGCAGTTCGCCCTCAGGGCCGAGGGCCGGGCCGGTGACCAGCGTGACGTCGTAGTCGGGGTTCTCGTGCAGGCCGCGGCAGGTGAGCAGCGTGTTCTCCTGGGCGCCGCCCAGGATCATGCGCGTGATGATGTGCACGATGCGGATGCGCGAATCGCTCACTCGTAGTCCACCTGCATCAGGCACAGGCCCCTGGCGGGCGCGGTCCTGCCTGCCCGCGTGCGGTCGCGCGACTCCAGGAGGCGAGTCACGTCCTCCGGGGGACGTTTGCCCGAGCCTACCTCGAGCAGCGTGCCGACCATGGCTCGCACCATGTTGTAGAGGAAGCCGTTGGCGGCGACATAGTAGTCGAGGCGCTCGCCTGCCTCGACGAGCTCGCTGCGGCTGACCGTGCGCACGGTGCCCTCGCCGGCCGAGTGGGACTCGAAGACCGCGAAGTCGTGTTCGCCGAGGAATAGCGCCGCGGCCTGTCGCATCGCCGCCACGTCGAGCGGGAACCGATGCCAGTGCACAAAGGCGGCCCCCACGGCGGGCCGCACGGGGCGGCGCACGATGCGGTAGCGGTAGGTCTTGCACTTCGCCGAGTAGCGCGCGTGGAAGTCGGCCGGCGCGTCTTCGGCCCGCAGCACCGCGATGTCGTCGGGCACGTGGGCGTTGATCGCATGGGGCAGCCGTTCGGCGGCGAGGCGCGTGCTCGTGCGGAAGTTGGCCACTTGCCCGAGGGCGTGCACGCCGGCATCGGTGCGGCCCGATCCGCAAAGCGTCACCTCGTGCCCGACCACCTGGGCGATCCCCTCTTCGAGCGTCTGCTGGATGGTGGAGGCATTGGCCTGGCGCTGCCAGCCGTGGTAGCGGGTGCCGTCGTACTCGATGAGCAACTTGATGTTGCGCCCAAGCTCGTGGCTGGTCATGGCGTCTCACGCGACCGAGAGCCTCCCTACGCTATGATAGGGGTCGGCGGCAGCCGGGTCAAGGCGCGGCGTCTTGCGCGTCCGGGCGACGAGCGGTATACTCTCGGAGGGTCGCGCCCCCCGTTGAGGTGTACCGCCCATGCCCGAGCCGCCCCCTGCATCGTCGCGCCGCTTCCCCCTGTGGGAAACCGTGGCGATCTTCCTCGCCATCGCCTCGCTGTGGCCTGCCTACATCCTGAAGTGGGAGGGGCCGGGCTGGCGCGTCCTGAGCTATGTCATGCTGGCCGTGATGGCCGCGGTGTTCGTGCGGCGGCTGCTCGCCTTCGAGCGGCTCAAGGACGAGGCGGACACGAGGCGCCAACGGGCCGCCGGCGAGCAGGGGCGGACACGTCTGCCCTGGGAGCCCCCGACGGGTGCTCCGTGAACTGTGAGGCCGAATGTGCGGGATCTGCGGCATCCTCCATCGCACTGAGACGCCGGTCTCGCGCGACACGCTGCGGGCGATGATCGCGCGCCTGCGCCATCGCGGCCCCGACGACGCCGGCACCTTCATTCGGGGCGACTTGCCGGCCGACCAGGCCGCGGGTCCGAAGCCTCAGGCCCCAGTCCGCAATCCGCAATCCGCAGTCGGCAATCTCGGCCTCGGCATGACTCGCCTCTCGATCATTGACGTGATGGGCGGCCACCAGCCGATGGCCAACGAGGACGGCTCGGTGTGGGTCGTTCTCAACGGCGAGATCTACAACTTCCGCGAGCTGAAGAACGAGTTGCTCGAACGCGGCCACCTCTTCCGCTCGCACGCCGACACTGAAGTCATCGTGCACCTCTATGAGGAGATGGGCGAGCGCGTCGTCGAGCGACTCCACGGGATGTTCGCCTTCGCGGTGTGGGACGAGCGCCGCGTGCAACTGCTCCTCGCCCGCGACCGCCTGGGCAAGAAGCCGCTGGTCTACAGCGACGACGGCTCGCGCCTGGCCTTCGCCTCCGAGCTCCAGGCCCTGCTCGAGGCCCCGGGCGTTCCTCGAGCCGTCTCACCCGAAGCGCTTGACCTCTATCTCACCTATCAGTATGTTCCCGCGCCGCTCACCATCTACGAGGGCATCCGCAAGCTGCTGCCCGCCCACTACCTCGTGGCCTCGAAGGATGGCACCCGCATCGAACGCTACTGGAACCTGCCGACCGAGACGCAGGAAACACCCGCTTCGGCGGCCGAGCTGCGAAACCTGCTCGACCAGGCGGTGAGACGGCGCCTCATAAGCGATGTGCCCCTCGGCGCCTTCCTCAGCGGCGGCATTGATTCGAGCATCGTCGTGGGCCTGATGGCCCGCCACCAGCGGGAGCCGGTCAAGACCTTCTCCATCGGCTTCGGCCACACGAAGTACGACGAACTGAATTATGCGCGCCTCGCCGCCAAGCGCTTCGGGACCGACCACCACGAGTTCGTGGTGGAGCCGAAGGCCATCGAGGTCCTGCCGCTCCTCGTCCGCCATTATGGAGAACCGTTCGCCGATTCGTCAGCCATCCCGACCTACTACCTCGCGCAGAAGACGCGAGAGCACGTGACCGTGGCGCTTTCGGGCGACGGCGGCGACGAGGGCTTCGGCGGCTACGAGCGCTACGCGGCGATGGCCCTCGGGGCAAGATACGACGCGTTGCCGCGCCCGCTGAGGAGCGCGGTGGGCGGGCTCGCCCGGGCGCTCTTCGGCCGGGCCTCGACCGCCGAACCCAAGATGCGCGGCCGCAGACTCCGCCGGTTTGTCGAGGGACTCTCCCGCTCACAGGTCGAGCGCTACATCGAGTGGATCGCCTACTTCAAGCCGTCTGAGAGGCCCGGACTCTATACCGCCGACTTCGCCGTGCGGCTGGGCGGCCACGACGCGGCCCGCTATCTGGCGGCGGAGTTTGACAAGGTGTCGCTCCTCGATGCCGCTGCCGCCACGGCCCGCGTGGACGCCGCAACCTATCTGCCCAACGATATCCTGACGAAGGTGGACATCGCCAGCATGGCCAACTCTCTGGAGGTCCGCTGCCCGTTTCTCGACCCCGAGGTGATCGGCTTCGGGCTGTCGCTGCCTACGGGGCTCAAGATGGGAAGCTTGGGCACGACGACCAAGAAGTTCCTGCGGGCCGCCTTCGCCGATCTCTTGCCGCCCCCGATCCGGAGGCGGGGCAAGATGGGCTTCGGCGTGCCGATTGCCCACTGGCTGCGCAGCGAATTGCGCGACTACGCCCGAGGCATCCTGCTCTCCCCCGAGTGCCTGGGCCGCGGCTACTTCCGCGAGGAGATGGTGCGTCGCCTCGTCGAGGAGCACCAGACCTGCCGCGCTGACCACGCTGACCGCCTCTGGGCGCTCCTCAGCCTCGAGCTCTGGCACCGCGAGTTCCTGCCGTGAGGCGCGATCCCTGCGTCACGCGGAGGCCAGGACAAGGCTCGCACAGGCGCCGCTCGGGTCGGCGGCATTGACCAGGAGGGTGCCGACCGGGCCGTCCAGCGGCTCGCCGGCCACCAGGCGGACGCCGTCGGGCAATGGGCCATAGGTGGGCAACGCGGCGGGCAGGAAGCGGTCCTCGAGGCAGGCGAGCGCGGCAGCCAGCGATACCGCGCCCCCCGCTCCCATCGCCTCGCCAAGCCAGCCTTTCACAGAGGTGAGCGCGGGCCTCGCCCCGCTGAAGACGGCCCGAATCGCCTCGATCTCCGCGGCGTCGAACGCGGGCGAGCCGCAGCCGATGCCGAGAATCGCGTCCACATCGCCGAAGCGGATGCCCCCACGCGCCAGCGCGTCGCGCATCGAACGAGCCAGGCCGTCGGCCACCGATTCGCCGTGGCACGAGGCCCAGCCGAGCACACGGGCGAGGACGGGAGTGTTCCACTGCCGCGCCGACTCGGCCTCCTCGACGGCGACCACGGCCGCCCCTTCGCCGAGCAACATTCCGCTCGATGCGGGGTCGTAGGGCCGCGGCTCCTGCCCAGGATGCAGCCTGCCGCGCCGGCAATAGGCGTGGAAGACCGGCTCCGAGAGTGATTCGGACCCGCCTGCCAGCAACCGCTTCTCCTTGCCCAGCGCCACGCGCCGGCAGGCGTACTCCACCGCCGCCAGGCCCGACACGTGACCGCTCGTGAGACAGGCATTGAAGCCGCGGAGCTTGAACTCAATCGAGGCCAGGCTGTTGGGCGCGTTCGCGTAGCTGTGGGTGAAGGGCAGCGGGGAGACGAACTTGGGCTTGCCCTCGACCAGCTTCTGCGCGAAGAGCTGGAGCGAATCCATGCAGCCCCACGCCGTGCCCAGGATCAGCCCCACACTCTCGTCGCCTGTCCAATGGGCATCGCGCAGCGCCGTGGCGCAGGCGGCGAGGGCAAAGGCCGAGGTGCGGTCAACGTAGGTCTTCGACGACTCGATGAAGTCGGCAAGCTCCAGGTCGAGCACTTCCGCGCCGAAGCGGCACGGGTAGGCCGAGGCATCGAACGAGGCGAGCTCGCCGAAGCCTGGGCGCCCCTCGCGCAGCGCTGTGCTCAACGCCTCGAGCGACAGCCCGAGCGGTGTGATGCAACCAACGCCCGTGATGACGACGTCACTGCCGTTCATCGGCCCTCCCAGCGTGCGAGCACGATCGCCGAGTTGGTGCCACCGATGCCGTAGGCGTTGCAGAGGGCGACTCGCACGTCGCACGTCCGCGCCTCGTTCGGCACATAGTCCAGGTCGCACTCGGGGTCGGGCGTCTCGTAGTGAATGGTGGGCGGCACGATGCCGGTCTGAAGGGTCCTGATGGTGGCGATGGATTCGAGGGTGCCGGCGGCGCCGCAGGTGTGCCCGATCATGGACTTGTTGGCCGTGATAACGAGGCGTCGGGCGTGGGCGTTGAAGACGGCCTTGATGGCGGCCGTCTCGATCTTGTCGTTATACGGGGTGCCTGTGCCGTGGGCATTGACGTGCTGGACGTCTTCGGGACTGACGCCTGCGTCGTCGAGGGCGCCCTGCATGACGGCGGTGATGCCTCTGCCGCTGGTATCGGGGGCAGTCATGTGGAAGGCGTCATTGTTCATCGCGTGGCCGAGGACTTCGGCATGGATGGCCGCGCCGCGGGCCCTCGCGGCGTCCAGTGCTTCGACGAGGATCACGCCTGCGCCTTCGGAGAAGATTGTGCCCTGGCGGTTCTTGTCGAAGGGACGAACGATCTCGGGCGTGATGGCGCGGAGCGCGCTCAGGCCGCTGTAGGACATCAGGGCCAGTTCGTCGTAGCCGCCGGCGATGGCTCGCTCGCAGCGCCCCTCGCGAATGAGGTCCACGGCGTAGCCGATGGCCGCGACACCCGAGGCGCAGGACAGCGACAGTGTTGCCGCGGGTCCGCGCAGACCCCATCGCCGCGCGGCTGCGATGGCGGCGGCCTGGAAGTCGAACTCGGCGAGCCAGCGGGGGTCGGGCGTTTCGCCGCGAGTCTGGGCGGCCAGCAGCTTCTCGCCGTGCTCGCAGCCGCCGAAGTTCGTGGCCAGCACGATCCCCGCCGAACGGAGTTCTTCCCCTTCGAGCCGTGCATCGGCGAGGGCCTGCTCGATGGCGGCCAGGGCGTACTGCTTCGCTCGGCTCGCCTCGGGGTCGGCGAACGCGAAGCCTCTCACCTCGCCGCCGTTCGTGTTGCGAAAGGGGCTGGCGTCGAAATGCGTGATGGGGCCGACCGCATCGCGCCCCGCGCACAGCCCGGCCCAGAACTCCGCCACGGAGTTGCCGTTGGGGGCGATGGCGCCCAGGCCGGTGATGACGAGGCGGGGGGCAGAAGTAGGCACGTGCAGACCGCCAATAGGACCGATTGGACCGAGAGGACAGGTAGGACAGGCGGCCTACTGCGGACGCACAGGCCTTCATCGTTCCATCGGTCCTATCCGTCCTATCGGTGCCATGCCTATCCTAGCCCCCGCGTTGCCGGCGATCAAGCCGACATCAGCACCCGCTTGAAAATGGCCACGGCGTCGAGCACCTGCTCGCGGGTGACATCGAGATGGGTGACGAGCCGGATGCGGTGCGGAGCGGTGTCGTACATCAGAACGCCGGCCTTCGCCATCGTGTGCTTGAGGGCGGCCGCGGTCATTCCCGTGCGAGAACAGTCGAAGAAGACCATGTTGGTCTCCACCTCGCCGGGGTCGAGGTCGAGGGTGTCAATCTCCGCGAGGCCCTGGGCGAGGAGGCGGGCGTTGGCGTGGTCTTCGGCGAGCCGCTCGACGTTGTGCTGGAGCGCATAGATAGCCGCCGCAGCCAGAATGCCGGCCTGGCGCATCCCGCCGCCGAACACTTTGCGCCAACGGCGCGCCCGCTCGATGAAGTCGCGCGGCCCGGCCACGATGGAGCCCACGGGGCAGCCCAGGCCCTTCGAGAAGCAGAGGGTGGCGGAGTCGCAATGCCGCGTGTAGTCGGTGGGCCTGACTCTCTTCTCGACGCAGGCGTTGAGCAGCCGCGCGCCATCGAGGTGCAGGCGGATGCCGTGACGCCGGGCCACCTCGCCAATGCCGACCACTGTCTCGACGGGGTAGATCGAGCCGCCGCCGCGGTTGTGGGTGTTCTCGATGGCGATGAGCGCCGTGGGGCCGTGATGGACGTTCTTCGGCCGGATCCGCGCTTCGACCTGTTCGGGCGTCATGATGCCTCGCCGTCCGTCCACCGGCGCCACCTGCACGCCGGACAACGCGGCAATGGCCGCGCTCTCGAGGTTGTAGCAGTGGGCGTTCAGGTCCACGATCATTTCGTCGCCCGCCTGGGTCCAGGTCTTGATCGCCACCTGGTTGGCCATCGAGCCCGAGGGGGTGAAGAGCGACGCCTCCATGCCGTAGAGCTCGGCGCACAGTTCCTCGAGCCGGTTGATCGTCGGGTCCTCGCGGGCCACGTCGTCGCCGACCTCGGCGTCGGCCATCGCCTGGCGCATGGCGGGCGAGGGCCTGGTCACGGTGTCGCTGCGCAGGTCAATGGGCAGTTCCATCGCTGGTCCCTTTCACCCCAATACCTGATAAGGCATCCGCGGCTTGCGGACGAAGTAGGTGAGATGCGCCGGGCAGCCGTGGACGCAGTCGGAAGAGCCGAATCCGCGAATCGGTGCGACGGCCCCTGGCCGCCGCTGAATGCTCTGATTGAGTCTGCACTCCTCGCGCCGCTCAGACGGGTAGGGGATGGCAGCCACGAGCGTCGAGGCGGGGAGAGCGAGGAGATGGTCAACGTGCCAGTGCAGTTTCTTGACCCGCCGCTGGTGCCGTGCGATGCGGGCGGCAAGGCCGTTCATCGCGCTGCCGCAGTAGACGTAGTAGCCCTTTCGGAAGCCACAACGCCCGAGCCGCCCAATCGCGGCTTCGCTGGCAGCACCGAGCCGAATCACGAGACAATACGCGCCCCCCGCGGGCTGGTCAGGGCGGATAGGACGTGGCCTGCGCGTCGGCCCGCCAACGGCAGATGTCGTCGTGGTCCTATCGGTCCTATTATCCGTCCTATCGGTCCTACTCATGGCCTCTTGCCGAGCCTCCATGCGCCCTCAGGAATGCCCGGATCATGTCGCACAGGTGGCGCGGGTTGGCGGCCGTGCGATAGCCGGTGGGCAGCGAGCGCAGGAAGCTGGAGCCGTAGTTGCGGGTGAGCACGCGGCGGTCGAGCACCACGACGACGCCACGGTCGGTCTTCGTGCGGATGAGGCGCCCGGCCCCCTGCTTGAAGCGGATGACGGCGCTGGGCAGCGAGTAGTGGCGGAAGGAGCTGAAGCCGCGCGCCTGCACCTCCTCGCACCGCGCCTGGACCACGGGTGCCGTGTGCACCGCGAACGGCAGCTTGGTGATCACCAGGCAGCTCAGCGACTCGCCCGGCACGTCCACCCCCTCCCAGAAGCTGTCAGTGCCAAGGAGCACGGAACCGATGTCGCGGCGGAAGAGGTTCGTGATGCTGCGCCGTTCGCCGTCGAAGCCCTGGCCGAGGACGAGGATGCTCTCGGCCTCGAGGGCCGCCTTGAGCTTGGGGTAGGCGTCGTTGAGCATCGCGTAGGCGGTGAAGAGCCCGAGGCCCCGCCCCTCGCTGGCGCGGAAGATGTCAATGAGGAGGTCGCTTACGTGCGCCGAGAAGTCGCGCTCGGCCGCGTCGGGCTCGGGCAGGAAGTTGGGCACAAGCACGAGCATCTGGCGGTCGTAGTCGAAGGGCGAGCCGACGTCCTCCTCGACGAGCCGCCCCTTCTCCATCTGGTCCAGGCCGATGCGGTCCTTGAGGAACTCGAAGCTGCGGCCGGCCGTGAGCGTGGCCGAGGTGAAGACGATGGTGTCCTTGCGGTCGTAGAGGAGTTCCTTGAGTTTCGGCCCCACGCGCACGGGGGCGGCGGCAACGCGGTACGTGGGCGTCTTGCGGCCGTACTGTTCGATCCAATAGACGAAGCCCTCGTCGCCGGCAGCGACGAGGAAGTCCAGCGCCTCCTGCACCTCGGCCAGACGTCCGTCGAGGCCGCGAAGATCGCAGATGGACTCTGCGCGGTGAGGGAAGTCGCGCTCGGCGAGGAGTTCGAGCCCTTCGGCCAGGCGCTCGAGCTGCTGGCGGAGCTGTGCGAGGGCCGCAACGAGCGTCTTCTTCTCGGCGCCCACGGGGTCCCAGAGCCGCTCGTCGCGGTGCTCGGCGTCGTAGCGCACGCTGTCGCCGCCCTTGCGCGCGGCCTGGAACACGGCCTCAATGGTCTGAAGGAAGACGTCGAGACGGCTCTCCACCTCCTCAATGTCGGCGTAGATTTCCACGATGAAGCGGTCGAGGCGCTGCTCGTCGTCGGTGAGGTGGTGCTCGCGGCCCTTCTTCATTCGGTAGCGGATGCTGGGCAGCAGGCCGCGCTCGGGGGCGTTCTTCTCGCGGCGGAGCAGGCGGCGGAGCAGGCGCAGCACCTCCCACCGGTCGATCTGGCAGCCGAGGTGCTCGGTGGCCGCGTCCTCGAGGTTGTGCGCCTCGTCGAAGACGATGTGGGCGTAGGGCGGAAGCACGGGGCTCTCGATGCCGATCTCGGAGAAGACGACGGCGTGGTTGGCCACGACGATGTCGGCCAGCATGGCCAGGGCGCGGGCCTTCTGGAGGAAGCAGTGGCGCCACTCGCGGCAGTTGGGTCCGCCGCACTCGTCGCCGGCGGAACAGAGCTTGGGCCACAGGTCGCGCTCGCGAAAGGCCAGGAAGCCGGTGCACTCGGCCACGTCGCCCGTCTGGGTGTCGGCGGCCCACACGAGGATGGGCAGCAGGGCCAGGCGCTCGTCCTCGGTGAGTTCGCGCTCGGCCTCCTCGAGAAGGTAGAGCAGCTTGCGGACGCACAGGTAGTTGGCCCGCCCCTTGATCAGGGCGGCCTCGAACTTCGCCGCCAGCGTGCGCTCGAGCAGCGGCAGGTCTTTGAAGAAGAGCTGCTCCTGGAGGTTCTTGGTGTTGGTCGAGACCACGATCTTGTCGCCGTTTGCCACGGCCCAGTGGATGGCGGGCACGAGGTAGGCGATGGACTTTCCGACGCCGATGCCGGCCTCGACGAGCAGGTGCCGCCCCTCGTTGAACGCCTCGGCGACCAGCTCGACCATGCGGGCCTGCTGCGGGCGCAGCTCATAGCCCGGCACGGAGCGCTCGAAGACGCCTCCAGGGCCGAAGAGCCCCACGAGTTGCGGCACGTCGAGCCGCTGGGGCGGCGGGCGCTGGCTGGGGTCGAACTCGCGCCGCGCGCTGCGGCCCTGTTCGATGGTCTCGCTGAAGTCGCCCAGGAGTCGCCGGTAGTTGGGCGCGGCCACGTCGAAGGCCCCGGTCAGCCGCTTCGCCTCCGCGGCGAGGAACAGGTGGCGGGCCGGCCAGTTCGTGAGGCCGGAGACGGCGCTCAGCGCGGCCACGACCTCGAAGGGCAGTTCCTCCAGCCGCTCGAGCAGACGGCGCCACAAGGGCACCAGCACGCGGGCGTCGTCGAGCGCGCGGTGCCGCTCCCCCACCTGGAGGCCCAGGGTGAGCACCATAGTGTCGAGGTCGTGGTGCTCCAACGCGGGGAACAGGATGCGGCTGAGCTCGAGGGTGTCGAACACGGTGTTGCCGAAGAGGCCGTCGGACTTCTCACGCAGGAAGCCGGCATCGAAGGAGGCGTTGTGAGCCACCACCGGGTCGTCGCCGAGGAAGCGCAGGAACTCGCCCAGGACGGCTCGGCTCGGGGGCTGGCGGCGAAGGTCCGCGTCGGTGATCCCCGTGAGCTTCGTGATCGCCAGGGGCAACGGGCGGCCGGGATGGGCCAGGTGCGCGAACTCCTCCTTCACCTCGCCGTCCACCACGCGCACCGCGGCGAACTCGATAATCTCGTTCGTGGGCGCATCGAGGCCGGTCGTCTCGAGGTCCAGGAAGACCAGACGGCGGTACGAGGGATTGCCGACTTGCGACTTGCGATTTGCGATTGCAGACCCGTCCTACCGCATCTTACGTCTCGCGTCTCAGGGCGTCACATCCACCTTGTCTTTGGGCAGGTACTCGCTCTTGATGAACACGGCGTCCATCGGCTCGGCCGTGTCGTTGACGATGTTGTGGACATCGCCTGGCTCCATCCGGAAGGCGTCGCCGACGCGGACGCGGTATTCCTGCCCGTTGACGATCACGAGCGGCGTGCCGCGGGTGAAGTAGAACGTCTCTTCGACCTTTTCGTGGAAGTGGGTGCCGAGCTGCTGGCCGGGGAGGAACCGGAGCACTCCCCAGTCGAGCCGCGGCCCGCGGAAGAGGTACTTCACCCCGTGGTCGCCGTCGCGGCACTGCTTCTCGCCTTCGTTCACGAGTTCCATGGTCGCTGCCTCCTGTCGTGCTCCAAGCCCCATCGCGTCGCAGCAGGCCCTGCGACGCGCACCATTATACGCGATCCCTCGGCGTCGGGAAACACAAAGAGGAGGTTCCGCGCATGCCCCGTCGGTCCTATCGGTCCCATCCGCTCCACTCGTGCATAGGACAGATGGGACCTTTGGGACGGATGGACCGCTGCGATTCCCGGCGGGGCCAAGAAGCAGGGGCCGCCCATGCGGCCCCTGAAGGCGGTTGTGGAAACAGCGGGCGAGAGCTATTCTTCCTCTTCGCCGGCCTTGGCCTTCGCGGCCTTGGCGACGATGACCTCCTGGACGCGCGACGGCACGGGCTCGTAGTGGGAGAACTCCATCGTGTAGCTGCCCTCGCCGCCGGTGATGGAGCGAAGCTGTGTGGAGTAGTTGGAGACTTCGGCCAGGGGCACCTGGGCGCTGATGATCTGCTGGTCGCCCTCGACGCCCATGCCCTGGATGCGGCCACGCCGGCCGCTCAGGTCGCCCGAAATATCGCCGAAGTACTTCGACGGTACCGTGATTTCCATGTTGACGATCGGCTCGAGGAGCTGGGGCTTCGCGCCTTTGAACGCATCGCGGAAGGCCCGCGACGAGGCGATCTTGAACGCCGCCTCCGAGCTGTCCACGTCGTGATACTTGCCGTCGTAAACCGCCACCCGCACGTCCACCACCGGGCAGCCGGCGATGACGCCCTTCGCCATCGTCTCGCGCACGCCCTTCTCCACGGCGGGCACGAACTGCCGCGGGATGGCGCCGCCGTAGATCTCGTCCACGAACTCGAAGTCCTGCCCGCGTTCGAGCGGTTCGACGCGGAGGTGTACTTCGGCGAACTGGCCGCGGCCGCCGGTCTGCTTCTTGTGGCGGTAGGACGCGCTGTTCTTGCCGCCGATGGTCTCCTTGTAGGGGATGCGCGGCTCCTTGAGGTTCATCTCGACCTCGAAGGGCTTGCGGCCGAGCTTGCTCATCACGACGTCGAGGTGCAGGTCGCTCATCCCCGTGATCACCAGCTCGCCGGTCTGCTCGTCGCGGCCTGCGAGGAACGTCTTGTCCTGGCTGGCGATGCGGGAGAGCGCCGTGCTCATGCGCTGCTCGTCGGCGCGCGTCTTCGGCTCGGCCGCGCGCGACACCATCGGCACGGGGAACACGATCGGAGGATACGTCACGGGGTCGCGCTCGTCGCACAGCGTATCCGAGACCTCGAGCGATTCGATCTTGGCGACCACCACGATGTCGCCGGCGACGGCGGAATCCACCTCGACCTGCTCTTTCCCCTGCGGGCGGTAGATGTGGCCCAGCTTGCTGCGCTCGCCGGCGCGGGAGTTGTAAAGCCCGTCCTCGGGCTTGAGCGTGCCGGAGAAGATACGGAGGAAGGCGAGCTTGCCCACGTAGGGGTCGTAGAGGGCCTTGAAGACCTGGGCGGCGAAGGGAGCCTCCTCGGCGGCAGGACGTTCGACGGCCTCCTCGGTGCCGGCCTTCACACAGGCCCGCTGGAGCCCGTCCACGGGCGAAGGCAGCAGCGCCACAATGCCGTCCAGCAGTTCGGGCACGCCGATGCGCCTCTCGGCCGCGCAGCAGAAGATGGGCACCAGAGTGCCCTTGGCCACGGCATGGCTGGCCGCCGCCAGGAGCTCGGCCGGCGCAATCTCCTCGCCCTCGAGGTAGCGCTCCATCAGCGAGTCGTCGGACTCCACGATGGCTTCGCGCAGGGCCTCGGCAGCCGCCTTGACCTCATCCGCCGCATCGGGGGGCGGGTTCAGCGCGCTCACCACGCCGCTGAAGGCCGGCCCGGAGCCGACGGGCAGGTTCACAGGCACGCAGCCCTTGCCGAACGTGGCCTGGATCGCCTCCACCACGGCCTCGAACTTCGCGCCCTCGGAGTCCAGCTTGCTGACCACGATGGCCCGGCCCACCCCCTGTTGCACGGCGCGCTTCCACACGCGCCGCGTGTTCACCTGGATGCCCGCATCCGCGGGAACGACGAGCAGCGCCGTCTCCACGGCCGCGCACGCGCTCACCACCTCGCCGAAGAAGTCGTCGTAGCCGGGCGTGTCAATGAACTGAAGCTGCTTGCCCTTGTGCTTGACGAAGAAGGCCTTGGCATAGATGCTGAAGCGCCGCTCCTTCTCCTCATCATCGAAGTCCACCGCCGAGGTCCCCTCGCGGGGCTTGCCCATGCGGTTGGTCACCCCCGTCTCCAACAGGATCGCCTCGGCGAGCGTGCTCTTGCCCACGGCGCCATGGCCCACGATCGCGAAGTTGCGCAAGTCCGCCGTCTTATGGTCCGCCATTCGGTTCTCCAGGAAGCCATGCCGAGCAGCACGGGAACAAAGGAATAATGTATTATACGCACGCCGCAGGAAATCGCAAGCGGCAAACGCATCGGGGGTGTGGGCAGGAATTGTAGGCGGCTGCGGGAGCTCTGAAGGAGCGAAATAGGATAGCCCAGGGCAACGCCCTGGGAACAAGACCGCCCCGCGGCAGCCCTGACAGGGCGGAATAGAGGACTTCTATCTCGCCCCTTCAGGGCTGGACTCGTGGATCCCGCCGAACCCAGGGCGTTGCCCTGGGCTATCCCATGCGAGCCCTTCAGGCTCCAGAGACCATCACCCTGCCTACAATTCCGGCCCACACCCACGCATCGGTGCGCAGGCCGTGGCGGGGACCGGCGGCGGATGCCCGCGCCACGCCCCCCGCGCGGCCCGGCCGTGCGGGGACGAGCCCCCGCGCCCGGCCACGATTCCGGCCCGCATCCCGCACGCCGCATATTGGCTTGCCTCGCGCCGGACTTCCCGGTATACTTTGCAGCGAGCTACAGGACAGGGCCGGCCAGGAGCACAGGAACCGCGATGGCAGTCAACTACGGCGTCTGCGACAAGTGCCACGACCGAGTGCCCTGCTCCCACGACATCCGCGACGGCAAGGTCTACCTCGTCAAAGCCTGCCCGGCCTGCGGCACGACCGAGGGCCTGGTGAGCAACGACCCCGCCACCTGGCAGCGCAAGCGCGAGATCTGGCAGTACGACAGCGCCACGGCCACCCAACACATCTGCCACCTCCAGTGCGAGGGCTGCCGCCACCCGCGCTCGCTCAAGCTCGTCTTCCTCGACCTCACGAACCGCTGCAACATGAACTGCCCCATCTGCGTGGCCAATGCGCCCTGGATGGGCTTCGACTACCACCCCCCCTTTGCGTACTTCGAGAACATGCTCAAGGGCCTGGCCAGGCTCGACCCCAAGCCCGTCATCCACCTCTTCGGCGGCGAGCCCACGCTGCGCGACGACCTCTTCGAGATCGTGGACCTCGCGCACAGCCTCGGCCTGCGCGTCCACCTGGTCACCAACGGCCTGAAGCTGGCCGACGAGGCATTCTGCAAGAAGGTCTGCGACAGGAAGCTGCCCGTCTTCCTCGGCTTCGACGGCCGCGACCCCAGCATCTACCAGCGCATGCGCAAGACCACCGCCTGCTACGAGCCGAAACTCAAGGCCCTCGACAACCTCAAGAAGTTCGCCACCCAGCGCCAGGACGCCATCATGTGCACCGTCGCCCGGCACATCAACGACGCGCACATCGCCGACCTCTTCACCCTGTGCTACGAGCACCGCAACCACATCAAGGCGCTGAACTTCCTGCCCCTCACCGAAACGTGGGAGGCGGGGCGCTTCGAGCCCGACATCTCGACCACCATCGAAGACGTCCAGGAAATCGTCGCTGCCGCCTTCCCCGACGACAAGGTCGAGTTCGCCTCGCTGGGCCTCCAGTTCCACTTCGACCGTGCGCTCTCGTTCTTCCGTTCGGGCGGCGCCCGCACCTTCAACAAGGTGCACCCCAACTGCGAGGCCGCCACGATCTTCATTCCCGATGGCCAGCGCTACCGCCCCATCTCCCACTTCCTCAAGCGGCCCGTCGGCGACCTGGCCGCCGAAGCCGTCAATATCGCCAAGGCGCTCGAGCCCCGGCTCGCCAAGCTCGACTCCGCCCGCGGCCTCTCGCGCCTGCGCGGCAAGCTCATCGTCCTGCGCGCCTTCCTGCCGTTCATCCGCAAGAACGTCCACTTCCGCCGGCTGCTCAAAGGCAGCCCGTGGGCCGTCATCCCGCGCCTGCTCGGCGGCCTCATCCTCGGCAAGACCCTCTACGACCAGCTCGCCCGCCACACCTGGATCGGCGACCGCCTCACCAGCATCATCCTGCCCTTCGAGGAAATCCACTCCATCGAGAGCGAGCGCATGGAAATGTGCGCCGCCGGCTTCGCCTACGAGGACACCGAGACGGGCGAGGCGCGCACCGTCCCCGCCTGCGTCTGGTGGCTCTACAACAAGCCGCTCCTCCAGAGCATCATGGCCAAGTACAGCCCCGCCGGCGGCAGCTAGAGGCCGTGGATACAATGGGTGTGATGGACGCACCGGGCCGCCCGCCATCTCGCCCATCTTGTCCATAGCCTCCATCTGGCGACAAGCGGGGCGAAGGGAGGCTGCGCGAGGGATCTGGGGCCAGCGCGCGTCCATACTTGCTCACCCCTATGGGGGGGAGATGAGCAAGTATGGATAGAAGGGCGAGAATGGACGATTCTCGCCCTTCCGGCCATACCGGGCGTGTCCGGACGATGAGCAAGTATGGGCGGAGGGCCGAGAACGGGCGATTGGAGGGCACCCGGGGCGGAGCGAAGGTTTCGAGCTGCGACGTGGCCAGGGCCCCGATCCTGCCTGGCGGCAGGCAGCCGCGGCGTAGCGGTCCCGCGTGGATTTCCGCACAGACCCTAGAGTTGCTCGAGGCGCTCGTTGAAGGTCGCCCAGCCGGCGCGGTAGGCGTCGAGCCACGCGGGGTTGGGGTCCACGGGGGCCTTGAAGCGGATGAGTTGGGCGACAGCGTGGCCGACGCCGTATCGCCCCTTGATGCCGCGTTGCTTGCGCCGGTGGCTCTCGAGGGCGGCGAGAGCGGTGACGGCGGCGCCGAGGGCGGGGCCTTCGTCGGATTCGAGGCGCTCGAGGCGGCGGCCGAGCACGGTGGCCAGTATCTCGCACATCAGGTCGCTGCGGGCGATGCCGCCCGAGACGGTGATGCGGGTGATCGTCTGCCCGGCCTGCTCGTGCTCCTCGACGCCGCGCCGGATGAGGTAGGCGATGGCTTCGAGGCTGGCGCGGAACTTGACGCCGGCGGATGCATCCGTGGGGCCGAACCAGCGGAGGCCCGCCTTGGCGGCATCCACGCCGAGCGACGGCTCGGGGGCGACGAAGGGCATGACGGCCACGCCGTTGCAGCCGGGGGGGCAGGCGCGGGCGGCGTCGCCGAGGGCCTTCCAGTCGGGCTTCGCGCCCACGACCTGGTCGAGGAACTGGGCGCCGTTGTTGTAGCAGCGCATGTAGAGGAACGGCCCCCAGTTGAGGGCCATGACGTCGAGGTTGCCGCGGGCGGGGAGCTGCTTCGAGGAGGAGTTGACGACGGCGGAGTTGCCGAGGATGACCGCCATCTGGCCGCTGTCCACGGCCCCGCCGCCGACGAGGCCGGCCTGCTGGTCGTCGGAGGTGGGGAAGAGGAGCGGGCGGCGGCGCGGGTCAATGCCCGCCTCGAGGGCCACGTGCTGGGCGAGCGGGCCGAGGGGGATGAAGTGGTGGATGATTCTGGGGAGTTGCTTCCAGGCGAGCGCGCGGTAAGCGGGCGATTCGAGGGCGTCGAGCATGGCCTTGCACCACTTGCGGCGGCGAAGGTCCATGAGCCCCGTAGAGGCCGCGGCGGAGACGCTGGTGACGTCGTAGTTGCCGGTGAGGAAGCCGGCGGAGAGTGGGCCGTGGGGCAGGATGCGCCAGGTGCGGCGCCAGTCGGTCTCGCTGAGTTTGGCCTCGTCCTTGACAAGGTGGCTGAGGCTGTAGCGGATGGCCCAGGGGCCGCCGATGAGCTGGCGGACGCGGTCCTGCCCGCCGAGGCGTTCGAGGCCGAGGGCGTTGTATTTCGCCAGGCTGTGGTCGTTCCAGCAGATGGCGCGGCGCACCTGCACGATGTCGCGGTCAATGCGGCCGGCCGTGTGATGGGTGGCGGAGATGCCGCCGGCGGCCCAGTCGGCGAGGCGGCCGAGCTCGCGGAGGCGTGCGGCGATGGCGCGGGTGCTGGCGCGGGCCTGGCCTTCGAGCTGCATGAGGTTCAGTTCCGAGATGCCCTCCTCGTCGCCCTCGCGCCAGAGGTCGGTGGGCAGGCGCACTTCGGCCAACACGCGGCCGGCCAGGTCGAACGCCAGGCACTTGACCGCCCCGGTGCTGAAGTCCCAGCCGGTGATCACGGTGGTCGGCTTCACACAGCGCAGTGCCGTTGCCATGTCGGTCGTCTCCACAAGGCACGGGTGCTAGAAGAAACCATGCTCGCGTAGCATGCCTTCGGACAGTGCGGCGTCGTGCCCGAGCTGGCGGGCGACGTAGCGGGCCAGGATGTCCACCTCGACGTTCACGGGGTCGCCCGGGCCTTTCGTGCCCAGGGTGGTTCCGCCCAGGGTGTAGGGGATGAGGGCGACGGCGAAGGCGTCGGGCGTCACATCCACGAGCGTCAGGCTCACGCCGTCCACGGCTACCGAGCCTTTGGCGGCCATGAACTTGGTCAGTTCGCGGGGCACGGCGACGCGGAGCACAGTTTGCGCGGGCAGGGTGTCCTTCGCGCGGATGGTGCCCACGGCGTCCACGTGCCCGGCCACGAAGTGGCCGCCGAGGCGGTCGCCCACGCGGAGCGAACGCTCGATGTTCACGTGCTGTCCCGGCGACAGGGCGGCCAGGTTAGTGCGGCCGATGGTCTCGCCGATGGCGTCGAAGGAGGCGCGGCTGCCGTCGAGCGCGGCTACGGTGAGGCACACGCCGTTGATGGCGATGCTATCGCCCAGGCGCGTGCCCTCGGCCAGGCGGCCCAGGTCAATGACCAGCCGCCAGGCGGCGCCGCGCCGGAGTGCGACAACCGGGCACATGGCCTCGACAATGCCGGTGAACATCTCGCGCGCTCCTCCGCGTCTTCGGCGGCCATTCTAGCCCGCGATGCGCGCCCTGTCAACCTCCAGCCGGGGGGCGGCTCGGTGGTTGACACTCTCCACCCGGCGGAGTAGAATCACCTGTGCAGCGGGAGGAACGCAAGGAGGACCGGGCCGCATGGCGGATTCGACACCCAAGCGAGACCCTGCGTCGAAGAGCGGCGCGGGCAGTCAGCCTGCGCCCGGTACGCCCCCGAAGGCAGACGAGCCGAAACGCTCGCCAGGAGCCGCCCCGCGGCCGGCGCCGGGGGCCAAGGGCCCATCAGCGCCAGCCTCGCCGAAGCAGGGCGATGCCGGGCCCGCGCCGCAGGGCGCCACGCGGCAGGAGCCGGGCGCCAAGCCTCGGCCGACAGGCGCTCCGGCCAAGCCCGCGGCGAGGCCCAGGCTCGGGCCCAACTGGAACGAGGTGCTCGCGGCGCCGCAGGAGCCGGGGCCTGTCTGGGCGGCACGCGGCAAGCTGGACTGGCGACGCTATGCGCCGCCCGTGCTCATCACGTTGGCGGTGTTGTGCGTCGCCTACACGCTCTACAGTTGCCTCCGACGCGACACGCCCGACGTCATCAGCAGCGAGGAGCAGATTCGATTCTACCGGGAGCAGATCGAGGGCGCATCGCCCATGGGCCGCCTCGCGGCGGTGCAGAGCCTCGCGGAGACAGGCGACGAGGCATTCATCCCCCTCATCCGCAAGCGGCTGGAGGACGAGGCGGGCGAGGTCGCAGGCGCCGCCTGCCTGGCCCTGGCCAAGCTGGGCGACCGCAAGGCGCTGCCCGCGATCCGCTCGATGCTCGACGCCAAGGCCCCCGAGGCCGTGGCCGGCGCGTGCCTCGCCTTGGCCGAGTTCGGCGACCAGGAGTCCGCCGAGAGCATCGCAGCCGTTCTCAAGCGCGACCAGCCGCCTGCCGTCGTGGGCGCGGCGCAAGCCCTGGCCAAGCTCGGCTACAAGGCGGCAGCGGAACCCCTCATCGGGCTCCTGAAGTCCAGGAACCTATCGGTCCGCGTCGCCGCGGTGGAGGTCCTGGGTCAATTGGGCAATCAGGCGGCCGTGAAGCCCCTCGAGGGCCTGCTCGAGGCCCCTGCGGATGGGCTGGAGCCCGAGCCTCCCGAAGAGGAGGTCACCCGGCTGAAGGAGGCCATCCGCGCCACGCTCGGCAAGCTGGGCGTCGAGGCGCCCACGCCGACGCCGCCCTCGCCCGAGCCCCCCAAGACGGCGCCGGAGGCCCCGACCACGGCCACGCCGCTCGGCGAGTGACCGCCGAAGCCACGGGGCATCCCGCTTGACTCCCCTCCGGGGCCGCGATATAATCCGGCTTGGAACCTGCCCCGTGGTTGGCGATAGGACACCGGCTTGCACGAGCCCAAACGCGATGAGTTGACCGTTCGCCAGGAACGTGTGATCCTGGTGGGCGCTCTCCTGCCTGGGGAGGACCACGGCGGCGAGGCCCCGCTGGACGAATTGCAGCGTCTGGCGGAGACGGCCGGCGCTCGCGTGGCCGGCCGCCTGACCCAGAAGCTCCCTCACATTGACCCCCGCACCTATATCGGCCAGGGCAAGGCCGAGGAACTGCGCGACCTGTGCCTGGCCGAGGACGCCGACGCCGTGCTGTGCGACCACGACCTCAGCCCCGCCCAGGTGCGCAACCTCGAACGCGTGACCGAGGCCAAAGTGCTCGACCGCAGCGAGGTGATCCTCGACATCTTCGCCACCCGGGCCAAGAGCCGCCAAGCCAAGGTGCAGGTGGAACTGGCCCAACTCGAGTACACGCTGCCGCGGCTCACACGGATGTGGAGCCATCTCGACCGCCTCGGCGCCGGCATCGGCACCCGCGGCCCGGGCGAACGCCAGCTCGAAACCGACCGCCGCGTGATCACCCGCCGCATGGCCCACATGCGCCGCGAGTTGGCCGACATCGCCAGCCGCAAGGTGCGCGAATCCGCCGCGCGAAGCGGCGAGTTCAGAGTCTGCCTCGTCGGCTACACCAACGCGGGAAAGAGCACGCTGCTCAACGCCCTCACCGGCACCAACGACGCCTTCGTCGAGGACCGCCTCTTCGCCACGCTGGACACGAAGACGCGGACCTGGGAACTCGACGGCAGCCACCGCGCGCTGCTGAGCGACACGGTGGGCTTCATCCGCCGCCTGCCGCACCACCTGGTCGCCTCGTTCCACGCCACGCTGGAGGAGGCGATTGACGCCGACCTGCTGATCCACGTGATTGATGTGAGCCACCGCGACTGCGTGCACCAGGCCGAAGTGGTGCGGCAGGTGCTCGAAGAGATCGGCTGCGGCGCCCACATGGTGCTCAACGCCTTCAACAAGTGCGACGTCGCCCTGCCCACGGTGGAGGCCGACCTCCTCGCGGCATCGCTGCCCGACCACGTGCGCATCTCGGCGCTGCGCGGGGACGGACTCGGCGAGCTGCGGGCCCGCGTGCTGCACCTCATCGCCCAGCGCGAGACGCGCGTGACGGTGCGCGCCCACTGCGGCAACGGCCGCCTCCTCGCGCTCCTGCACGAGCTGGCCAACGTGCTGGCCAGCTCCAGCGAGGATGAGCAGGTGACGCTCGAGGCCCGCGTCGAGCCCCGCCACCTGCCGGCCCTCCGGGGCGCCGCGGGGCCGAGCGACGCGATCATCGTCCATCCCGCCGCCCCCTTGCACGCCGCAGCGGGAAAGGCCTGAGCACCATGCTGCGCCGCACACTCCTGCTCGCTCTCGTGGCCCTCGCCGCCCATGCAGCCGCGCCACGCCCGGAGGCCGACCCGCCCGCGAAGGCCGAAGCCAAGCTTCAGCAGACCAGCACCGCGCACTTCGACGTGCAGTTCACCGTGCCGCCCAACGTGGCCAAGGCCTACGCGGCTCTGTGCGAGAGGGCCTATTCGCGCTTCTGCGACCTCTTCGACGTGCCCGGCGGCGAGGCCGTGTGGGAGGGCAAGTGCCAGGTCTTCCTCTTCGCCACGCGCGAGCAGTTCATGAGCTTCGCCGCCGCCACCGCGGGGCCGGGCACGGCCCTCTCGGGCGGCTTCGCCAGCCCGACCAAGAAGAACCCCACGATCGTCATGCCCCTGTACGGCCAGGACCGCGTGCACCTGGAGCAGGTGCTCATCCACGAGATGAGCCACGTTTTCCTCCAACTCTACCGCAAGGAGGTGCAGTTGCCCACCTGGCTGCACGAGGGGTGCGCGCAGTTCTTCGAGTTCCTTCACCAGCCGGGCGACTCGCGCGTGAAGCAGTGGCGGCCGCTCGTCAAAGCCCTGGTGTCGGCGGGCAAGGAGCGGCCGCTCCGCGAGTTCTGGGTCACGGCGTTCCCGCCCGTGGACCGCGCAGGCTACGCGCAGGCCTGGAGCCTCATCCACTGTCTCTCGCAGCACCCGCGCACGAAGGGCAAGATCGGCAAGTTCGTGCTCAAGCTCAAGGAGCTGGCGCCCGAGCGGCCGGGCTTCGTTCACATCCAGTCGGAGGCCGACCTCAAGCGCGTCCTCCAGGAGGCCGCCGACAAGGCGTTCCAACTCCAGTCCGATGCCTTCGAGCAGGTCTTCGGCATGCCCGTCGCCGATTTCGAGCGCGTCTGGAAGCAGTTCGTCCTCGCCACCTACTGAGCGCCACAGCAGATGCGCATCGCCTTCCTCGGCACGCCCGACTTTGCGGTTCCTTCGCTCGAGGCCCTGCTCGGGGCGGGGCACGAGATCGTCTGCGTGGCTACGCAGCCCGACCGCCCGAGCGGCCGGCACGCCCTGCTCACGGCCCCGCCGGTTAAGCGGGTCGCCCTCGCCTACGGGCTGCCCGTGCTCCAGACTGCAAACGTCAACGAGCGCGCCTTCGTGGCGGCCCTGGCCGAGCGGGCGCCCGAGGCCATCGTGGTCGCGGCCTTTGGCCAGAAGCTGCGGCGGCGCGTTCTCGCCCTCCCCCGGCTCGGCTGCCTCAACGTTCACGCCTCGCTCCTGCCGCGGCATCGGGGAGCCGCGCCCGTCGCCCACGCCATCCTGGCCGGCGACGCCGAAACGGGCGTGACCATCATGCGCATGAACGAGCGGGTGGATGCCGGCGACATCCTCGCCCAGGAGGCAACGCCGATTGGCCCGCGCGAGACCACGGGCGACCTGACCGCCCGGCTCGCCAGCCTGGGCGCCGGCCTCCTCGTGAGGACCCTCTCCGCCATCGCCGCGGGCACGGCGCACCCGATCCCCCAGGACCCGTCCCTCGCCACCCGCGCGCCGGCGCTCGACAAGGCCGACGGGGTCATCCCCTGGGATCGCCCTGCAGCTTACCTCGCCCGCTTCGTGCGGGCCATGGCCCCGTGGCCGGGGGCGTTCACCTTCATGCGACGACCCGGCAAGCCGCCGCTGAGGCTCGTCGTCCACGAGGCCGAGCCCCTGGAGGGGCCGGCGGCCCCTCCAGGGGAGGTCGCCATTGCCGAGGGCGATTGCCTCGTGGTGGGCACTGGCCACGCCCTCCTGCGTCTCCTCACCCTTCAACCCGCCGGCGGGCGCACCATGTCCGCCTCCGACTTCCTCCGCGGCCACCGCGTCGCCGTCGGCGACCGCTTCGGCAAGCCCGACTGAGAGCGCCACGCGGGCTCACCCGCTCGGCAGGGATGCGGGGTCGGCCCACTCGACGCTCTCGATGATGTTGCCCATGATGCGGGAGCCGATGGAGGCGAACCGCAGGGGGTTGTCGGTGACGAAGTACCGATGGGCGGGCGAGGTGGCGCTGGCGCGCCGCAGGCCGAGCCGGCCGAGGGTGTCGGCGGCGGCGCGGGCGGTCTCCTCGGCCGAATCCACAATGGTGACGGCGCGGCCCAGGACCCCACGCAGGGCGTCCTTGAGCAGCGGGTAGTGGGTGCAGCCGAGCACCACCGTGTCCACGCCGAACTCGATGAGCGGCCGCAGGTACTCCTTGGCGGCGAGGCGCACGATGGGGTCGTCGCACCCGCGCCCCTCCTCCACGAGCGGCACGAGGAGCGGGCAGGCGCGGTCCACCAGCGCGATGGCGGGGTCGAGGGCGCGGATGCACTCGACATAGGCCCGGCTGCGGATGGTGGCCTCGGTGCCGATGATGCCGACCCGGCGGTTGCGGGTGGCAGCGGCCGCGGCGCGGGCGCCGGGCTCGACCACGCCGAGGATCGGCACATCGAACGCCTCGCGCAGGCGCGGCAGCGCGGCGGCCGAGGCAGTGTTGCAGGCGATGACCAGCAGCTTGGGCTCGTGGCGCAGCAGGAAGCGGCAGCACTGCTCGGAAAAGGCGGTGATGGTGGGCGGCGACTTGATGCCGTAGGGCACGCGGGCCGTGTCGCCGAAGTAGAGCAGGTCCTCGTCGGGCAGAGCGCGGGCCACCTCGCGCATCACGGTGAGGCCGCCGAGGCCCGAGTCGAAGATGCCGATGGGCGAGGCGCGGTCAGGCACAGGAGTCTTCTCCACGGCAGCCGGGCGCGGAGGACGCGCTCACTTGTTCCCCTTGCGGTAGGCGTCAATCCCCTCGGCGATGGCCCTGGCCACGCGCTGGCGGTAGGCCGTGGTGCGCAGGGCCTGCTCCTCGGCGCGATTCGTCAGGAAGCCGATCTCCACCAGGGTCGCCGGCACCTTCGAGTAGCGCAGCACCTTGTAGTCGGCGCCGCGCACGTTGCGCACGGTGAGCCCTTCGCGCTCGCAGGCGCGCTCGATGGCTTGCGCCAGCTCGACGCCTTCGCGGCGGGTGGCCGCGGAAGCGGCCGACCACGAGCCGTACCAGTAGAAGATCTCCAGCCCTTTGTACGACGCATTCGCGATGGCGTTCGCGTGAATCGCCACGAAGAGGTCGGCCCCCTTCCGCGTGGCCACGGCGGGGCGGTCCTCCAACTCCACGAAATAGTCGCCGTCACGCGTCAGCACCGTGTCGAATCCGCGCGCCCGCAGCTCCTGGGCGAGCAACTGCGCGGTGGGCAGCACGATGTCCTTCTCCACAAGGCCCCAGCGGCTCACAGCGCCCGGGTCCTTGCCGCCGTGGCCGGGGTCAATGCACACGCGGCCGACCGTGCGCGGCCTGGAGGGCTCGACCGGCCGTTCCGTGGGGCGCTCGACGACCACCGGGCCGGGCTCCGGCCCCGCCGTGCGCAGGTAGCGCTCCACATCCCGCGCGAACCATCGCGGCACGTAGACACGCCCGTAGCGCAGCACCACCTCGTCGCCGAGTTCGACCGACCGAGCTCCTAGCGCAGCGACCTCGATGCCCGGCGCCACGGCTACCCGACGTTCGCCGACCCGCAGCGTGAAGACGCCCGCCAGATCGTCGAAGCTGACCTGCGCGCCCAACTGGCGCGCCAGGTCGTTGAGGCATGTGTACCGATAGGTGCTGGGCACGGGGGCCATGGCCACCACCACCGCACTCGGCCGCTCGGCCACCACGAGGCCGCCTTGCCGCGCGACGGCGACGCCCTGCCCCACAAGCCATGCCAGGACGAGGAACAGGAGCCGCACGTCTCGGTTCGGTAGTGGTCTCAAGGGCTGCCTCGGTTGCTCTCGCGCTGCCGGCCCGAGGGACACGAGATGGCTGGACACAGGGCGGGGATAAGAGGGGGACCGCGCGGACAAGGCGCCACGGGGACTCGCGTCGCCGCCTGTCCTGCGGCGCTCTCCCTCTGACCGGCAATCTTAGCGGCATTCGCCCGCGCTGTCAAGGTCAGAAAAACGTGAGGGCACCACCGGCTTCGCACGTGCGGGCGGCTTGACTCGCCCCATGAGGAAGCCTATGATACTGCGGTTCCGTATGCCATCCGGCCACCCGCGGCCTCCCTGGAGGTTCCCATGAGACTGCGTGCTGTTCTGCTCCTCGGCGTCTTGTGGATAGCCCTTGCGGCCCAGGCAGGCGGCCTGCCGGCGCAGTACCTTGCGGCGAATGAGATCCGGCGAGGGATGACCGGCTACGGCCTCTCGGTGTTCCAGGGCACAAGGATCGAGCGATTCGATGTCGAGGTGATCGGCGTGCTGCGCAACGCGATGCCGAAGCAGGACATCGTAATCTGCCGCATGAGCGGCGCAGGGCTGGAGAAGACGGGCATCATCGCGGGCATGAGCGGCAGCCCGATCTACCTCAAGGTGGGCAACGACTTCAAGATGGCGGGCGCCGTGGCCTACGGCTGGTCATTCCCCAAGGAGCCGATCTGCGGCGTCACGCCCATCGAGAACATGTACCAGGCGCTCGTGTCTCCCGTGCCGGAGAAGGCGGCGGCCGCCCCGCCCGCGGCCCCCGGCGGCCAGCTCGACGGGCCGCTCGTGCTCGGCGACCGGTCGTTTGGCGAGGTGCGCCTGGCCAGCGCGCCGCCAAGCTGGGAGCAGGTGGCCGGCGGTTCGGCCACGCTCAGCCGCCTCCAGACGCCCCTCTACGTGGCCGGCCTGAGCGGCCCGGCCCTCGAACTGGCGCGCCGCGAGTTCGAGCCGCTCGGCTTCGTGCTCGCGCAGGGCGGCGCCGCCGGCGCGGCCGACGCCCCCGAGGGCCTGAAGCTCGAGCCCGGCTCGGCCCTCGCCGTGCGCTTCGCCGAGGGCGACGTCGAGATGAGCGGCATCGGCACCTGCACCGACGTGGTGGGCGACTCGATCCTCGGCTTCGGGCACCCGATGTTCGGCGAGGGACGCGTGAGCGTGCCCATGGCCACCGCCGTGGTGCAGTTCTCGTTCCCCAGCCTGATGCGCTCGATGAAGCTGGCGAGCGCCGCCAGGACAGTGGGCCGGCTCACCGCGGACATGCAGGCGGCCGTGGTGGGCAAGGTGGGCGCGCCGCCCAGAATGATCGCCATCGAGACCCGGCTCACACGGGCCGACATGCAGGGCCCAGAGGTCTATCGCGGACGGCTGATTGACCACCCGCGCCTGACCTCGCGCATCGCGGGCATGTTCCTCGCCAACGCGCTGCTCGTGCGCGGCGACCTGCCGCGCGAGAACACGCTCCAGTTCAAGGCGACGATCCAGCTCTCCAAGCGGCCGCCCATCGTCGTGGACAATACGTACTCCGGGCTCTCGAGCATGACCTCGCTCCTGGGCGCGCTCAACGACGTGGTGAACCCCCTCGCCGCCCTGGGCAACAACGAGTTCGGCGCCGTAGAGGTCGAGAAGATCACGGCTGACCTCCAGGTGGCCGCCGAGGCCACGGTGGCGCGCGTCGAGGCCGTGAGGCTCGAGAACAACGAGTGCCGGCCCGGCGACACACTGCGCGCCCTGGCCACCATCCGCCCGCACAAGAGAGACCCCTTCGTCCAGGCCATCGAGCTGAAACTCCCGGCCGACTTCCCGCCCGGCAGCGCCAGCGTGATGGTGTGCGACGCCCAGATGCACGAGCGCCTCGAGCGCCAGGAGGCCCCTCACCGCTACCAGCCGCGTGACCTCGATCACCTGGTGGAGATTCTCCGCGAGCAGACCCCCCAGCGCCGCCTCTACATCCGCCTGAAGCTGCCCGACCGCGGCATCGCCAGCCGCGGCGTCGAGCTGCCCTCGCTGCCCGCCTCGATGTTCTCCGTCATCGGCTCCCCCAGGGCCACGGGGCTGACGGTCACAGGCAAGTCCCTTTCGGCCTTCGCCGAGACACCCTTCGTACTGGCCGGCAGCCACATGTTGCCGCTCGTGGTGAAGCCCCCGCGGAGGCCCTGAGGGATGGCCGACTTGCGGCTTGCGATTCTCGATCTCCGATCTGCGACCTGCAATTTCACAAGGAAGCCAAAGGCATGAAGAAGAAGCTGGTCCTCGCCGCTGTGGTCGCGATGCTCGCCGCCGCCGCCTGGGCCGTGCCGGTGGAGAGATGGGTGCAGACGACATCAAGCGACTTCGACGCCGGCGACGCCCAGGGCGTGAGCGTGCTGACCCTGGGCCAACTCGTCCTGGCACCTGAGCTCAAACCCCTGCTGAAGGACCCCGTGCCCCACGTGTGGGCGCTCGCCGCCGATCCCAAAGGCACCCTCTACGCGGCCACAGGCACGGAGCCCAGAGTCCTCCGCATCAGCGGCGGCAAGGCGGAGCCCTTCTTCACCTCGCCCGAGAAGACCGACCTCGCAATCCTCGCTGTCGCCGTAGCGCCCGACGGCGCGGTCTACGCAGCGGCCGCCCCGTCCGGCGTCCTCTACCGCATCGCGCCTGACGGCAAGGCCGAGGCCTACTACAAGGCCGACGGCCCCTACATCTGGGCGCTCGCCGTCGCCCCCAACGGCGCGGTCTACGCCGGCACCGGCCCAGAGGGCAAGGTGCTGCGCATCGCGGGCAAGGACAAGGCCGACACCCTGCTCAAGGCCGGCTCGCGCCACATCCTCAGCCTGGCCCTCGCCGCCGACGGCTCCGTCTATGCGGGGAGCGACAGGGACGGCTTCCTCTACCACGTGAGCGCGAAGGGCGAGAGCCGCGTGGCTTACGACGCCGAGGGCGATGACATTCGCGCCCTGGCCTTCGACGCCCAGGGACGCCTCTACTTCGCCACAGCCGGCGCCTCGCGCGGCGCCGCCGCGGCCTCAACCGCCACGCCCTCCACCGCGGCCCGCACCTTCACCATGTCAGGCCACGGCAACCCGAGCGACACCGGCTCGGGCGGCGACGCATTGGCGGGCCAGACGCCGCCACCGAGCGGCGCCACCGCCGCACCCTCAGCGAAGCCGAGCGGCGGCAACGCCATCTATCGCCTGATGCCCAGCGGCGACGTGGCCCGCGTGGCGAGCGTGGCCGGCGCCGCCTTCTACTCGCTCCTGTGGCACAACGGCCGCCTTTACGCCGGCACCGGCAACGACGGCAAGCTCTATTGCGTCGAGGGCACCCAGGTGGCCCGCGTGGCCAACCTCGACGGCTCGCAGATCACGGCTCTGCTCGCCGTTGAAGGCCGCCTGCTCGCCGCCACGGCCAACTCGGGCCAGGTCTACCAGGTCGCCGCCGACCACGTGGCGCAGGGCACCCTGGTCTCCAAAGTGCAGGACACTGAATCGCACTCGCGCTGGGGCACGGCATCCTGGGACGCCCGCACGCCCAAGGGCACGAGCGTCACCCTCGCCACCCGCACGGGCAACACCGCCACGCCCGACGAGACGTGGAGCCCGTGGTCCGACGAGCTGACCCGTGCCGAGGGCGACCGCATCACCAGCCCGTCGGCACGCTTCATTCAGTATCGCGCCACGCTCAAGACCTCGCGGCCGGCCGACACCCCCGTGCTCGACGAGGTCATCCTCTCCTACGCCCAGAACAACCGCCGCCCGACCTTCAGCCAGGTGCAGATTCAAACCGCGCCCAAGCCGCGCCGCATGATGCCCATGCCCACGCCGCAGCCCGGCCAGATGGGCATGCAGCCGCCCATGCCCGTCCAGCCCGCGCCCTCGCAAAGCAGCAAAGCGCAGACGCCCCCCTCCCCTCGCGGGCCTTTCGCCGAAACCATCCGCATCTCGTGGCAGGCCACCGACCCGAATAAGGACGACCTTGTCTTCGCCGTCTACTTCCGCGGCGAGGACGAGAGGACCTGGAAGAAGCTCCAGGACAAGCTGAGCGCGGCCTATTACGACTGGGACACCCACGCCGTACCCGACGGGCTCTACCGCATCCGGGTCGTCGCCAGCGACTCGCCCACGAATCCCCCCGGCGAAGCCGAGGAGGGCGAGAAGATCACCGAGGCGTTCCTCGTGGACAACACGCCGCCCACCGTGGCCGGCCTCGCCATCCGCATCGCCAAGGACAAGTCGCTCACCGTCACCGCCAAGTGCAGCGACGCCGGCACCGGCCTCGCCGAAGGCGAGTACTCGATTGACGGCGGCGACTGGACCAGCATCGCTCCCGCGGACGGGATTTTCGACAGCCAAGGCGAGGCACTCGACTTCAAGGTTCCGGCCCTCGAAAAGGGCGAGCACACCCTCGTCGTCCGCGTCAAGGATCAGGCCGAGAACTCCGGCGCGGCCAAGGTCGTCTTCACGGTGGACTGAGCGATGCCGCGCATCATCACCGTGTTCGGCGCCAGCAGCGCCCGCCCCGGCAGCGCCGAGTACGACGAGGCTCTGCGCCTCGGCCGCCTGCTCGCCCAGGCCGGCTTCGCCGTCTGCAACGGCGGCTACGGCGGCACGATGGAGGCGTCCGCACGCGGCGCACGCGAGGCCGGTGGTCACACGATCGGCATCACCAACGCCCTCTTCGACCCCCGCGCCGCCAACCGCTATATTGCCGACGAGCGCAAGGCCCCCGACTTCTACGAGCGTCTCCGCCGCCTGTTGGAGTTGGGCGAAGCCTACGTCTGCCTTCGCGGCAGCGTAGGCACCCTCACCGAATTCGCCCTCGCCTGGACTCTCCTCCAGACCGGCTCCCTCTCCCCCCGCCCCTTCATCTGCGTGGGGCCGGCCTGGCGCGCCGTCCTCGACGCCTACCGCGCGCACCTCCCCGTCCGACCCAAGGACCTCGCCCTCATCACCCTCGCGGACACGGTCGAGGACGCGGTCAGCGTGATTCGCGGGACCCTACCGTGTCCGTCGGTCCTGTGAACCCCGGCCCGCCGGCCGCGACATAGCCGTGGCTGGCGCCGCTGGCATCGGGGCTGACCCAGAAGGCGTAGAGGCTGCCGCCCTTGAGGTGGAAGCGGAAGCGCATGGGCTTGCCGCTGAGCGATGAGAGGTCGTCGGCGCCTTTCCAGGACACGGCAGCAAGTGTCTTGTCGCAGGAGAGAGGCACGCAGTTGTCGGCGATGAAGGGGGCGACGGGCTTGCCGTCTTCGCCCAGCACCTCGGCGCGGAACTCGCCCTTCGGGCAGGCGAGGTTGACGAAGAGGTGCTTGCCCTTGAAGCGCACGGGCCGAGTGGTGAGGGTGCCGCCCTCCTCAGCGGCGTCCATCGAGGCGAAGCCGTCGCGGCGCAGGAAGGCCAGGCCAGTCGCCGCATCGGCGTCCCACTGCCCCTTCGGCTTGGCGCGGCCGCTGAAGTAGAAGTAGAGCCTGTCGCCCACGACAAGACAGCCGCCGCCGACGGACTGCACGTTGCCCAGGTTCCACGCGCCCTCGGTCTCATTGACCTCGAGGAAGCGGGTGCGGTCGGGCCGGCTCCAGTGGAAGCCGTCGCGCGAGTAGCCGAGGAGCACTTCGTTGCGCTTCTGCATGCTCAAACGCCCACAGTCGCCATTGTTCGGCCCCTGCCAGATGACGAAGAGGCCGAGCAGGAGGCTCTCGTACGGTGTGGCGTCGAGGTTGTAGAGCTGGGGGGCCAGCCCTTTCCATTGCTCGTTGGGGTTGCGCGGGTCGTCTTTCTCGCCCGACACCCAGTTGACGCGGGCCGTGGCGACCCTGGCCAAGGCAGCACGGGGGTCTGGGTCCTCGGTGTAGGCGCGGGCGCGGCCGCCCCAGTTGATGCGCTCGCTGATGACCCACACCTGGCGGAACGGGTTGTAGAAGACGGTCGTGCGGTCGCCGCCGATGGCCTGCGAGGCCACGGGCTCGCTCCAGCGCAGCCCGTCGGCGCTCACGCGCATGACCAGCTTCCAGCCCTTTCCATCGCTCTCGGTGGCGAAGTATTTGAAGCGCTCCTTCGGGTCCCTAGCGTCGGCGTCCAGCCACACGAGCGTGGTGTCGTGGCGGCGGTTCTCGGGCACGAGGCCGGGCGTGAAGAGCACGTTGGTGCCGGGCTCGATGTCCAGCTTCGGCTTCTCCCAGGCGATGCCGTCCCGGCTCGTGGCGTAGCAGACGGTCGCCAGGTATCCGCCGCAGTACCACATCTTGAACAGCTTGTCTTGCGGGTCGAACCACACGCCGCCGCTGAAGGGCGCCGCGAAGAGGCCGCGGCCCTTGTTCTCCCACGGCTGGTCGGGCCGGACGACGGGGTTATCCCGGCAGTACTCGACGCGGTGGAACACCCGCTTCAGCGTGGTCTGCTGCACCAGGAAGTCGTCCACGAAGAGCTGGCGGCCGACGTCAATGGGAATGACCCCTGGCGGCTGGGCCAGGTACGGCACAGGCATGGGGTCGTTGGGCGGGCGGTCGTACTTCGGCGGCCAGACCTCGGGCAGCACGATGCCGTTGTAGAGCACCTCGGCCCCCGAGGCGCGCAGGGCCGCCACAGCGCCCAGGCCGACCGCGACGAGCCACACGGCGGCTTCTCGCATGGGAATCTCCTTCTGAGCGGGATGGGACCCAAAGGGCTGGTCGGATGCGTCGGACCAGTCTGACCTGCTCGACCTGCATGACGGGTTTCACACGTGGCTCCCCCCCGCACCCCGCTGGAGGCAGGAATGCAGCCGCCGGCCATTCTAGGCCCGCCGCACCGGCCTGTCAACGGGCAGCAACGGTTGACGGAATGGTCTGGCCTGAGTACGATCATCCCCGCATGCGGGCGCCAGACGATGGCCATCTGCCAGACGCCGACACGAGAGGGGATGCCTTGGGCGGAGAGAAGCGCTCGCCGCTGTGGATCGTGATGCTGGTCGAGGCGATGGTGATCGTGGGCGCCATCGTGGCCGGGCTGAGCGCGGGCAACGTGTCCAAACATTTCGGCGAGAACGAAGTCGTCACCTGGTTCTCGGGGCTTCTGCTGGTCGCAACGGGCTGGGTGTCGTTTCGCATCTACCAGGCCCGGCGGCCGTCCATTCATGGCACCTGGTGGCGGTCACCGCAAGCCATCTGGGCGCTCATGGCCGTGGGCTTCGTGTTCCTTGCGGCGGACGACCTGTTCCGGCTGCACGGGCGGACGGACCGCCTGGTGCACCGCTTGCTGCGGATGGAGCCCACGTCGCTCACGGCGCACCTCGACGACGCGTTGGTGGCCCTGTACGGGATCGTGGGGCTCGCGCTACTCATCGCGTGCCGTCGCGAGGTGACCCGCTGCCTTCGCGTGCGACCCCACCTGCTGGCAGGTTTCGTCGTGATGTTCGCCATGGTCGTCGTGGACGTGATGAGCAAGCGGCACAACGACGTCCTTCCATGGCTTCCGGCGCTCACCGACGTCGAACAGGTGACTCGCATCCATAAGTGGCTGACGGTGGCCGAGGATTCGCTGAAGGTCATCGCCGAGGGGCTGTTCCTCGTGGCCTTTCTGGTCGCGCGGCAGAGGGCCGAGGCAGCCGCCGAGCCGTCCCCCTGATCCGACGCTACAGGCGCCGTCCGCCCTCGCGCAGAGGCACCCCCGATGGGCACCCCACACAAGACCCGCCCGACCGAGCCGCAGGCCTGCGATGCGCGCGCGGCGCTTCTCAGCCTGCAACTCGAACTGGCCGAAGCCTATTGCGCGCTCGGCGCCGCGGCAGCCGACGCACGGGTGGGCACGGCCCTGCCGGCCTACGCCGCCGTCCATCGTTCGCCACCCGACACGCCGGAGGGGGCGCCGCGGGTGGCCGAGGCCCTGGGCGCCTTCGGCCGCGCCCTGTGCGATGCCGGGGTGCGCGACCCTGCCATCGCGCCGCAGCTCGATCGCTGCATCGCGCTTCGGGGGCAGATCCTGGAGTTGGAGCAGCCACCCTGCCCTGTCCCCGCGGCCGTGGCCGCCGCGCCTCCCGCGCGCGGACGGGGGGCGTGGGGCCTGGTAGCGGCGCTGGCAGCTCTGGCCCTGCTGGCCGGGGGCGTGGCCGCACTCGTCCGCTCAGGGAGCAAGGGCGCCCCGGGGCTGGCCGAGCCCGAGCCGCTGCTCGTCGCCACCGCTGAGCGCGACCTCGGCCCCACGGGCGGCGCCGTGTCGCTGCCCTCGGGCGCTGCCCTCGTGTTCCCGCCCGATGCCCTGTCCTCACCGACCCGCATCACGGTGAGGGAACTGAAGCCTGCCAGCCCTCTCCCACACGGCCAGCAGCGGGTGATCCTGGACTGTGGCCCCGACGGCGCCCGTTTCGCCCGGCCCGTGCAGTTCCGCATTCCGGCGCCGCCCGGCCACGAGGCAGGGGGTTACACGGCGGCCGGCTATACCGATGCACGCACGGGAGTGCAGCACCTGCTGCCCAGCCGTGTCGAACCAGGGGCCGGAGGGCGGGCCGAACTGGTGTTCGAGACCGACCACTTCTCGCGTTTCTTCGGCCTCTTCGGCGGCACGCTGCCCACCGAGCGCCGGCTTGAGATCCCCTATTACAGCCAGGGCGACTCCCCGTACTGCTGGGCGGCGGCGCTCTACATGGCCCTCCAGGCCATCCGCCCCGACCCTCAGGGCGGCCTCGGCATCCACGGGATCATCGGGCATATGAAAGTGGGCGAGAACGGCATCACGGCGCAGCAGTTCGCCGGCGCGTCGGCCTTCGGCGGCTTCTCGTGGTGGCAGTCGGCCCTCTACCCTCTGGTGCTCAACCGAACAGGCTGCCGCGTGGCCACCCGCTCGTATGGCACGCTGAGCGCCAAGCGCACCATGTTCGACGCCATCAAGAACGACATCGGCGCCAACGGCCACCCCGTGCTCGTGTGGTCGGGGCGCAAGCAGCACGTCTGGCTGGTGGTGGGCTACGACGGCAACCAGGTGATCGTGCACGACCCCGCCCTCGACGAGCCCTATGTGATGGGCCACAACAGTTGGCTCACCAGCTCGGGCCACTCCAGCCACAAGCGGCCCGAGGCCAAGCCGTTCGACGACTCGCTCGGCACCGCCCTGGGCATGGGCGACACCACGCCCGCCAAGACCAAGAGCCGCATCAGCGCCGAGACTGACGAGACGTCCATCGGCGACCTCTGGTACACCATGACCTTCCAAGCCGAGAAGCTCGATCCCGCGGCCCCCAAGATCACCCTGAGCATCCCGTCGCACGGCACCACGCTGCGCTTTGTCGCGCCCGCCACCAAGGCCGCGCCCGAGCGCACCTACCGGTTCCACTGGAGCCCGGAGGCTGCGGACGGCTTCGTGTTCCGGAGAACCGAGGGAGGCAAGGACGCCGGGACGGTAACAACGCTGCCGGGCGACGTCGCGTCCCTCGTGCCCGTCGTGGCGCTCACCAATATGGGGTACGACAAGGCGATCCGCGCGAGCGTCGCCTACCGCATCTACAGCGACCAGAACCGCAAGCACGGCTACTCCACGAGCTTCTCGGCTGATCTGCCCGCGAAGGGGGGCAAGACGGTCACCGCTTCTGGCAGCGAGATCGCCGTGTCGGCCTTCCGCGACCCGGCCAACGACAGGGCCGCCTGCACCTACGTCTTCGACGCCCACGTGCTCTACCGCGCCGACCAGGCGGACCGCGTGCAGTTCCGTTTCACGCTCGGACCCCGCAGCGTCGCCCCGCCCAAAGACACGCCCAAGGCCCCGGCGCCCACCATCGCCATCGAGCCGGTCCCGCCCAAGGCCGTTGGCGATGCCGTGTACCTGAGGGCCATCGTCGGGAACCTCCCGCTCGACGCCGAGTACGAGTGGGACTTCGGCGACGGCGAGCAGGTGCGCACCCGCGACCGCATCGTCACCCACATCTACAAGACCGTGCCCGCGCGCCCCGCCCGAGTGCGCCTGTACGACTCCAAGACCAAGCAACTCCTCGCGCAGGCCGAGTACCCCGTGCCCGTGTCCGTGCCCGCCACCACAACCGGGCGCGCCACCACCCGCTGGGATAACGGAAACGTGCACGAGGTCTTCGACTACATCAAGCCGCACCTGGCGAGCCCGAAGGACCTCGAGCAGTACAAGCTCACGCGCCTTCCCGACAGCGCCGGGGGCGGCATGGTTGCCATCCACGGCAACTACAAGTCCTATTCGCGCAACGGCAAGCTGTACGTCGAGTGCGAGTATCGCAACGGCAAGCCCGTGCCCGGCACCTACCGCGAGTACGACCCCACGGGCAAGGTGATCAAACAGCAGTGAGGCCTGAACCCGCGCCGTTCAGGCCAGGCCTGCCTCGTGCGCCGAACTGGCGGAGGCGTCCTTCCCACGCCAGGCACCAGCGGCTCGGTGCACTTCGCCGCGTTCGTTCGTTCGGGGGTGCGTGTAATCTCCTTCGGTCGGATTTGGGCTTTACTTTTTTGGCCGTTCGGCCGTCGTTTGCAATGGCCTGATCCCTCCGATATAATGCATCTTTCATCGCATCCAAGGCAGGAGACTTCGGGGTGGCCAAGCTGACGAAGCGCGCCGACGACTACGCGCAGTGGTACGTGGAGCTGGTGCAACGGGCCGAACTGGCCGATTACGCGCCCGTGCGCGGCTGCATGGTGATCCGCCCCCACGGCTACGCGATCTGGGAGAACATGCAGCGGGCGCTCGACGGCATGTTCAAGGCCACCGGCCACCAGAACGCCTACTTCCCGCTCTTCATCCCCGAGAGCTTCATCAAGAAGGAGGCGGAACACGTCGAGGGCTTCGCGCCCCACTGTGCCGTCGTGACCCACGGCGGCGGCAAGGAGCTCGAAGAGCCCCTCTACGTCCGCCCCACATCCGAAACCATCATCTGGGCGATGTACAAGCAGTGGATCCAGTCGCACCGCGACCTGCCGCTGCTCATCAATCAGTGGGCCAACGTGGTGCGCTGGGAGATGCGGCCCCGCCTGTTCCTGCGCACCATCGAGTTCCTGTGGCAGGAGGGCCACACGGCCCACGCCACCGAGGCCGAGGCCGAGGAGGAAACCCTCCGCATCCTCGAAATCTACCGCACCTTCGCCGAGGACTACATGGCCGTGCCCGTCGTGCCCGGGCAGAAGACCGAGGCCGAGAAGTTCGCGGGCGCCGTCCGCACCTACTGCATCGAGGCCATGACGCAGGACAAGCGGGCCATCCAGGCCGGCACCTCGCACATGCTGGGCCAGAACTTCGCCAAGGCATTCGACGTGACGTACCAGGACGCCGCGGGCCAGCTCCAGCACGTGTGGGCCACGAGCTGGGGCGTCTCGACCCGCCTCGTCGGCGCGCTCGTGATGGCGCACAGCGACGACCAGGGCCTCGTGCTGCCCCCCAAGCTGGCGCCCATCCACGTGGTTATCGTGCCCATCTACAAGACCGACGACGAGCGCGCCGCCGTGCTCGAGTTCGCGGCCAGCCTGCGCCAGGCGCTGCCCAAGGAACTCGTCGTGCGGCTCGATGACCGCGAGCAGTACAAGCCGGGCTGGAAGTTCAACGAGTGGGAACTCAAGGGCGTGCCCCTGCGAATCGAGGTCGGGCCGCGCGACGTGCAACAGGGCCAGGCCACCTTCGCCCGCCGCGACACGGGCGAGAAGCGCCCTGTGCCGCGCGACGCCGTGGTCGCCGAGGCGCCGGCCACCCTCGCCGCCATCCAGAAGGGCCTGTTCGACAAGGCTCTCGCCTTCCGCCAGGCCAACACCCACGAGGTGAGGACCTACGCGGAGTTCAAAGAGCGCCTCGAGAGCGAAGGCGGCTTCTTCGTGGCCGACTGGGGCGGAACCACCGAGCAGGAGCTTCAGATCCAGGAGGAGACGAAGGCCACCATCCGCTGTATCCCGCGCCAGGGCGGCGAGCCGCAAGGCCCCTGCTTCCTCACCGGCGGCAGGGCCAACGTCCGCGTGATCCTGGCAAAGGCATACTGAACAAGTGAATGCCTGGGGAGGGACTTCTCGGGAGAAGTCCCTCCCCAGCCCCTCTTCAAGAGCTTTCGCATTGGCCACCGCAGTCCTCAAGACCATTGACCTCACGAAGCGCTTCGGGCGGTTCACGGCCGTGGACCGCCTGTGCCTCGAGGTCAATGAGGGCGACGTTTTCGGGTTCCTCGGGCCGAACGGCGCGGGCAAAACGACCACGATGCGCATGATTGTGGGCCTGGTGCGCCCCACCTCGGGGCGCATCGAGGTGAACGGGGTGGACGCTCGCCGCCACTTCCTCGACGCCATCGCGCAGATCGGCTCGTTGGTGGACATTCCGGCGTTCTATCGCCACCTGACGGGCCGGAGCAACCTGTCGCTCCTCGCCCAAGTGGCCGGCGGCGTGCCCAAGGGCCGCGTGGATGAGGTGATCGAGGCCGTAGGCATGCAGAAGGCCTGCCTGAAGAAGGTCAAGACCTACTCCCACGGCATGCTCCAGCGCCTGGCCATCGCCCAGGCGCTCCTCACGCGCCCTCCCCTGCTCATCCTCGACGAGCCGACCACAGGCCTCGACCCCGAGGGCAAGCTCGAATTCCTCCACCTCCTGCGCAGCCTGGCCCGCGACCAGAGGATCACCATCTTCATCTCCAGCCACCTGCTCGAAGAGGTGGAGGAAATCTGCAACCGGGCAGCGATCATCAAGGACGGGCGACTCCTCGTGTGCGGCGAGGTGCGCAGCCTCCTCGCCGAGGAGTTGCGCACGTACCGCACCGTGGTGTCGGACGCGGCCAAGGCCCGCGCCCTTCTCGACGGCCGTCCTTGGGTCCACGGCCTGAGCGTGGAGGGCCGGCGGCTGTTGGTCACGGCCCGACAGGACGACGCCCCCCAGATCGCCGACACACTGGTCAAAGGCGGCGTTGCACTCGAGGAGCTGTCTCCCCAGGCCAAGAGCCTGCGCACGCTGTTCATGGAACTGATGAAGGAATGACGGACGCGAAGTCGCACAATCGAGGGCCTCTGGGCTTGGGCAGCCTGCGGCGGATCGGACGCCTCACGTGGGTGGAGATTCGCAAGCTCGTCTCGCACAAGCTCTTCCCCGCGGCCGTGATCATCACGCTCCTCGTCACCGCGGGCCTCGGGCTGGCGGCCAAGAATTTCACCGAGAGCACAGGCTCCACCGTGCGCTTCTCGAACTACAGCCTGTGGGTGGCCAGCGCCGGCTACGGCCTCCAGGTGAGCGCGCTGCTGCTCACGGCGCTGGGCGCCATGGCGATGTCGAGCGAGGCCACGGGGCGCACCCTCAACACCGTCCTCGCCCGCCCCATTCGCCGCTTCGAGTTCGCAATCGCCAAGGTGCTTTCGCTGGTCTTCGCCACCGTGGCCGTCGTCCTCGCAGCCGCGCTCGCCGCCTGGATCGTCGGGGGAACCGTGCCCGAGAAGCACTCGCTCCCCATCCACCGAGGCGAGCTGGCCCCGCGGCCAGGCGGATTCCCGACGTATGCCGACGTGGTGGACCCGCAATACCCCGACACGGTCATCGCCACACGGGGCGAGGTGATGGGCGAGATTCTCTACGGCTTCATGCTGCTCGTGGTGCCCGTGCTCGCCGGCGTCAGCCTGGGATTCCTCCTCGGCACCCTCATCGAGTCCTCGGGCCTCGCGGTGGGCATCGCCGTGGGCGTCTTCATGACGCTCGAGGCGACCAAGTTCATCCCCGTGTTCGAGGAGTACCTCGGCCGCCTCGCCTTCAACTACCCGATGACCCGCATCACCACCCTCATGCTCGAAGCGGGCAAGGGCACCGTTCCTCAATGGCACGACGCCCTGGTCGGGGTCGGCATCTCGGCCATCTATGTCGCTGTATCGCTCCTCGTGTCCGTCACCCTCTTCTGTCGCAGGGACATCACGCTGTGAGAAACGCGCTCCTCGCCTTGGCGCTCTGGTCCGCTGCCACATGCTTCGCCGGCGCCGTCACCTACCACAGCCTGAACCTCGCGGGCGAGGCCGACAACGGCATTTTCGCCGAGGACCTCACCGGGAACGGCCGCTTCGACCTCATCGGCCTGGCCGCCGGCCGCATCGCCATCTTCCGAGCCGACCCCGCGCAGCAGTCGGGCTACTCGCCCACGCCCGAAGTCCTCATCACCGGCCCCACCGCCTACTTCGCCGACGTCGCCGACGTCGTCCCTGACAAGGGCAAGGAGATTCTCATCCTGACTCCCGACGGGGTCTGGGCCTTCGTTCAGGCCGACGGCCGCTTCAACCCGCGACCCCGCCCTCTCATCCGCTGCGAGACCATCCTCTCCCTCAACACCCTCCGCAGCGGCATCGCCGCCCAGTACCAACCCAACGTCCAAGTGCTGCCCTGGAACTTCGCCTTCGACGCCAACGGCGACGGCCTCGACGACGTGCTCGTGCCCCACGACAAGGGCACCGACGTCTACCTCCAGAAGCCCGCCGGCCAGTTCGCAAAGCCCATCACCCTCAGCCTCTTCCCCATCGTCCACCACTTCGCCGCTCCCGGCCACAAGGCCGACGAGTTCCACCAGACCACCTCCCGCTCCGCACGCCTCCAGATGGTCGTCCCGAGCCTCGAAAGCCGCGACGTCAACGGCGATGGCAAGCCCGACCTAATCTCCGGCCCCTACTGGTTCGCCCAGAAGCTCGATGGCACCTTCGACACCACGGCCGCCCACCTGCCCCCCGACCGTCAGAGCCAGGTCGCCCCCAACATCCGCATCGTGGACATCAATGGCGACAAGAGGCCCGACCGCTTCACCGAAGAGAACGTAATGGACGACCCGCTCAACATCGTCACCCGCGTGCGCGTCTTCCTCGCCGACGCCGCCGGCAGGCTCCCCGAGAACCCCACCCAGGTGATCGTTGACCAGAACGTCCTCATACACACCAACCTGCCGCTCCACGACTTCGACGGCGACGGCTGTCTCGACTTCGCCATGTACAAGACCGACATCACCGTCACCGAAATCGCCAAATGGGTCCGACAGGCCTTTGGGCAGATCGAGGGCAACCTCAACTTCTTCCTCTTCAACCGCGCGGCCAACTGCTACGGCACCCGCCCCGACCGCCGCGTCGCACCATCGTCCTCGAAGCCTATCACCATGCGTTTCAAGGTGGACCTTATGGAGGCGATGATGGGCCTGGTCTGGGAGCGTTACCTCTCCACGATGATGAGGTTCGAGGGCGACTACAACGGCGACGGCCGCCCTGACCTTCTGGTGCGCGAGAAGACCGAGCAGATCTCAATCTACTTCAACACCGGTCGCCGCGATCCTCTCTTCTCCCGTGACCCGGACATCGTGCTCGACAATCTCCCCAACTTCGGGGGCCTCGCCCTAAGTGACCTCAATGCTGATGGTTGCACCGACCTCCTACTCTACTCCGGCAACTACGACCAGGTCATCGCCGTCTACATCTCCCGAAAGAAGTGACGCATGCTCGCAGCGGTCCTGGAAGCCCGTCAGCGCATGGTCGTCCGCCAGGTGCCGGACCCACCACTCATCCCGGGCCACGTCGCCATAGCCCCAAGAGCAGTGGGCATTTGCGGCACAGATCTCCACGTCTACCTCGGCACCATGGAGCACCGCGTCCCCTATCCAGCCATCCTCGGACATGAGCTGGCGGGCACCGTCATCAAGGCGGCCCCCGACGTCACCAGCCTTGCGCCCGGCGCTCCTGTGGCGGTGGATAACGTCCTCTCCTGCGGTCACTGCCCGCGTTGCGCCGAAGGCCAACTCAATGTATGTGAAGCACTTAAGGTGATCGGGATTGACTGCCCAGGGGGCCTCGCCCAACGCCTCGTCGTCCCCGCGCGCCTCGTCTATCCCTACCCCCGCTCGCTCCCGATGCACCAGGGCGTGATGGTTGAGCTCTACTCGATCGCCGTCCACGCATCCCGCAAGACGCAGGTCGAGGCCGGCGACATAGTTACAATCCTCGGTGCCGGCAAGGTCGGCCTCTCGCTCCTTGATGTTCTTCGCCTCTCGCCGGCGCGCCTCCTGATGAGCGTGGACTTGGATGACTCTCGCCTCGCCGTCGCAAGGGAGCTCGGGGCGGACGTCACACTCAACCCTATACGTGACGATGTCTTAGGCGAGGTCAAGCGCCTCACCTCAGGGCGTGGGGCCGACAAGGTCATCGAGGCCGTCGGCCACCCCTCCCCCGTCCCTGGCCAGCCCACCCCGGCAGAGCTCGCCTTCCACCTCGTGCGCTCCGCCGGCCAGATCACCATGATCGGCCAAGGCGAGCAGACCGACTCTGTCTACTGGCGCGAGTTCGTGCTAAAGGAAGCCACGGTAAGGACTTCCAGGCTCAACCTCGGCGACTTCCCAAGGGCGATCGCCCTCCTCGAGGCCGGGCGCCTGCACCCAGACAGGCTCATCACCCACCGCGTGCCCCTCGCCGACGCCCCGCGGGCCTACGCCGACCTCGCCGCCCACACGCCGGGGATGATCAAGGTCGTTGTTGAACTGCCTTGATACGCCGACCCAGCCTGTCGCGCCCGTCGCGACCCGGCCGGGGCGCGGCGGGGCAACTCCGCACTGACCCTAGTCCCAGCTCTTCACGGCGTGGCGACGGTTCTGGTTGTAGGCGTCGCGGATGGCAACGTAGGGGTCGAGGGACATCTTCTTGAAGTCCTCGTACTCCCCAAGGGTGAGCGATGTGCGGTTGATGCGGGAGATGAGGGAGGCGCCGGGCAGGAAAGTGGCAGGGTCGAGCAGGGCGTTGACGAGTGCGCCGACCGTGTCGCGCGGGCAAGAGGGCCCGACGAGCGGCCAGTGCAGGTAGACGCTCATGCCCCATCCCCAGACGCCCAGGGTCTGGCCGAAGTCCTCGTTGCGCATCCTGATCTTGAACCAGTGCTTGGCGGGGTCGAAAAGGCCGAGGAGGCCGACGGTGGTGTTGATGCCGAAGCGCTCGAGCTCGGTGCCCGAGCCCTTGAGGTCGCCCTGGAAGAGGCAGTTGAGGCTGCGGCCGGGCGCGCCCAGGTTGCTGAAAAGGTTGCCAACGCTGACCCGCGCGGGCTGTGGCACGAGGAACTTGTAGCCCCGGGCCACGGGGCGGATGACCCAGTAGTAGAGCTTATCGTTGACGTGGTAGAAGGCGCGGTTCATGCCCTGGTAGGGGTCGCGCAGCGGCGGCACGATCTCGTCGTCGGCGCCATTTTTCTCAAAGGGGTCCACGTCCTCGGCTTCCGCCGGTTCCGCCGCAGCCGCCAGGGCCGGGCTACCGAGCAGCAACAGGGTCGCCAGGAGCATCGGGGACAGGCGCGGGGTGCTCACAGTGCGTTTCCTTTGACCACAGGGGGCGCGGCCTCGTCGGTATCCATCTCGGCGATCTTGGCGCGGAGCTTCTCGATGAACTTCGGGTAGGGCATGCTGTTGAGCATGCTGGCGAACTGGGTGCGGTAGTTGTTCACCAGGCGCACACCTTCGACCGCGACATCGTAGATCAGCCACTCGCTGTCGTACTTCTTCAGGCTGTATTCGAGAGGGACCTCGATGTTCTTGGTGGTGACGATGAGGACCTCCACGCGGGCGTAGTTGCCCTCGATGCGTTCGCCCTTGTACTGGACCTGTTCGCCGGCGTAGCCCTCGATCTTGCTGAGGTAGGTGCGACGGAGGAGCTCGGTGAAGAGCTGGGTGTACTCCTCGCGCTCGGCGGGGGTGCGCGACGCCCAGTGGCGGGCGAGGGTGCGCTGCGACATGTCGGCGAAGTTGAAGCGCTCGTTGATGGCGGCGCAGATTTTCTCGCGGCGCTCGGCCTTGCGCTCGGGGGCCTTGAGCGCCGGGTCCTTCAGAATGGCGAGGAGCTTGTCGGTGCTCTGCTGGACCTGCTGGAGCGGGCCCATCGTGGCGGCGACCGCCCGGGAGACGCCGCCGAACAGGGCGGCCAGCGCCGCGCCCAGGGCTAGGGTAACGGGCAGGGTTGCTCTCACTTGATTCCGCCTCCTGACTGCTGGCTGAAGATGTACTTGGCCACGAGGGCGTAGAGGTCGAGGGCAGGCTCGGTCTCGCGGATCTGCTGGCCCGGGGCCAGATGCACCTCGGAGCCGCCCGGGCTGATGTCCACCAGTGCATCGCCCAGCAGGCCGCGGGTCTTCACCGTGGCGATCGCGTCTTCCTGAATCTTCACGTCGCCCGAGATGCCCAGCACCACGTTGGCCTGGTAGTTCTCGAGCGTGATCTGCCGCACCCGCCCGATGGGCACGCCGGCGATCACCACGGACGCGCCCTTCTTGAGGCTGCCCGCGTCGGCGAAGCGCGCCGTCAGCTCGTAGCTGCCGCTGCCGAGCGCGTCCACGCTCCCGATCCGCACGGTGAAGTAGGCGAACAGCACCAGGGCCGCCACCACGAAGCCGCCCACGATCAGCTCCACGCTCACTTTTCTCATGTTGCGTCCCCTCGGACCCCGCCGCCGCCTTGGGCGCACGTGAAGATCGAACACGCTGTGTGCCTACTATTGGTAGCCGATGAGCCGTTCCATGTCAAGCGGCGGACGGCCCTTGCACGCGGGCAGCGCCCTCGGCTAGAATGGGGGTGCCGCCGCAGCGTCTGCGGCGCGCCGGCCCTCGGGGCGATGGAGAGGACGAAACGGAGCAACGCTTGGCCAGGACGCTCAACCGGCGGCGTTTTCTCGAAGCCACGGGCATCGCGGCCGCGTCGCTGGCCGGGCGAGGGGCAGCGCGCGCCGCCGAGGCGCCGCCCCGCAGGCCGAACGTCGTCTTCCTCTTCACCGATGACCAGCGCGAAGACACCGTGGCCGCCCTGGGCAACCCGCACATCAAGACGCCCAATCTCGATGCGCTGGCGAGGTCGGGCATAGTCTTCCGCAACGCCTACTGCATGGGCGGCTTCAGCGCGGCCGTGTGCCTGCCGAGCCGGATGATGATGCTGCGCGGGCGGGCGTGGTTCTCGGCGCGCAATCTGCCGCCGGGCTTCCCCAACCTGCCCACCGCAATGAACGAGGCCGGCTACGAGACCTGGCACCTCGGCAAGAAGAGCAACACCGACCTCGAGGTCCAGAAGCTCTTCACTCACTCGCACTATCTCGACGACGAGGGCGACCGCAAGAGCGGCTTCCCCTGCAAGGCCCTTGTGGACGGCGCCACGGCATTCCTCAAGACCCGCGACGCGGCGAAGCCTTTCTTCATGTACCTGGCTCCCGGCAATCCACACGACCCGCGCGTGGCCGAAAAGCGGTACCTGGAAATGTACGAGGCCGACAAGATCCCCCTGCCACCCAACTTCGCGCCGTTCCACCCGTTCGACAGCGGAGATCTGCTGATCCGCGACGAGCGGCTGGCCCCCTGGCCCCGCACCGAGGCCGAAGTCCGCAGGCACCTGCACGAGTACTACGCCGTCATCACGGGCATGGACGAGCAGGTCAGGCGCCTCGTCGCTGCACTCAAAGAGGCAGGCGAGTTCGACAACACGATTTTCATCTTCTCTAGCGACCAGGGCATCGCCATCGGAAGCCACGGCCTCATGGGCAAGCAGAACCTCTACGAGCACACCATGGGCGTGCCCCTCTTCTTCAGCGGCCCGGGCGTCCCCCAGGGCAAGACGGTGGACGCCTTCGCCTACCTGTTCGACCTCTTCCCGACGGTGTGCGATCTGGTGGGGGCGACCGTGCCCGAGGGCTTGGACGGTAAGAGCCTGGCGCCCGTCATCCAGGGCAAGGCCGAGAGCGTGCGCGACACAATCTTCCTGGCCTACCTCGGCATCCAGCGCGCCGTGCGCAGGGGCAACTGGAAACTGATCCGTTACCCCCAGGTCAACAGGACCCAGCTCTTCGACCTCGAGGCCGACCCGCATGAGACGCGAGACATGTCGGCCGACCCCGCCCAGGCGACGCGGGTGAAGGAGCTGCTCGCCCTGATGGCCGAGCAGCAGAAGCTCTTTGGCGACACACAACCGCTCGACGTGCCGAACCCGGCTCCAGCCGAGATCACGCTCGACTTTTTTGAGCGCGCCAAGGCCGCCCCAAAGGCCAAGGCGAGGCCAGAGGCGAAGTAGACTAGAATGCGGCGGGACGGGGATGCTCACTCCGCGCTGAACTGAACGCCCTTCGTGTGCGCGTTGAGGGTGAACCGCCCCTCCGCTGCACTGGTGATGGCCTTGCCCCCGATGCGAAGGCGGGTGAAGGTCACGTCCTCGACGAGGTGCTCGGCGTCGAAGCCCTTGATCTCGGATGCGGGCGCGCCCTTGCCGGTGAACTGGACGTCCGTGAAACGGATGCTGCGAATGTGGCCGCGCTTGGTGTCCGTGGCCCACATGTCGTGGCCGATGGCGATGCGGAGCAACTTGTCGCGCGTGGCCTCGACGCGAATGTCCTCGAAGGCGATGTTGCTGACGGTCGCCGAATCCACCATGTAGACGCCCAGCGGCGCGAAGAGCGCGGTCAGCACGTCGCAGTTGCGGAAGGTGACGTCGTGAATGGGCGCCCGCGTCTCATAGGTGACGCCGAGGGCGTAGCCCCAGTCGTTCCAGATGATGCAGCCCTCGGCCAGGATATCGGCGCACTCGCCCTCGGGCCGCGTGGCCTTGACGGCGATGGAGTCGTCGTGGTTGCGGATGAAGCAGTCGCGTATCTCCACCTTGCGGCTGTTCACGGGGTTGATCCCGTCGCTGTTCAGCCGCCCGCTGACGAGCTTGAGGTCGCGAGCCACGACCCGCTCGCTGTTGGCAATGCAGACGTTCCAGTTCGGTGAATCGCGCAGGATGATGCCCTCGACCGTCACGTCCTTCGAGTTAGCGACGAGGATGAGGCTTCGGGCGGCATGGGGCATGTCGCCGCCGTCGAGGATGCCGCGGCCGCGGATGCGGACGTTCGACACCCCGTCGAGATGCAGCGTGGCGCCGCTGTAGTGTTTGAGCCCTGTGCGCTTCGAAAGCTGCGGCTGCTCGTCGGGCAGGATCTGCCCCCGCACCACCGCCCCGCCCGCGATGTAGACCTGCTGCCCGGTCTTGAGCCGCGTGGAGCCGACCTTGTGGACGCCTGGGCCGAAGTACAGTACATTGGGGTCGCCTGGCTTCGGCGCATCAGTTTCCATCGCGTTCGCGAAGAGATGGAGGGCCTGCCTGTCCGAACCGTCGAGCAGTATCGTGAGCTTCCGCGGGCGGTCGAGTGCGAAGCGGATCGTCTGCCCGTCAATCGCCGGCTCGATGCCGAACGAGAGCGGGTGAACCGTCGCCGACTTGAAGGGGCGGGCGGGCGTGACGGCGACTTGCACGACGCCCTCGAAGTCGAAGTAGGCCAGCGAAGCGACCTCCGCCTTGCAGCCCACGTCGTGAGTCCAGATCGAGCCTGGCGGCTTGGCGATCTCCTGACGCACCTTGGCCTGATAGACGAAGACCGGCTGGCTGTTGACGAGAACCTGGTAGTCCGCCGACGCCGGCTCACCCTGGGGGGCGGGATAGATTCGCAGCGTCTCGCCCGCGGTTGCCATCACGCTCATGCTCACTCCAATCCACAGGAGAAGCACCCCGGTCATTCCAGTGTCCACAGGATCCCCCTTCAGGGTTCCGCGTGCAAGCAGGCACGCCCTACGCCTGCTCCTTGACGAAGAAGTCGGCCACCTCACGGAGGCGCGTGGGAATGTTCAGTTTCGCGGGGCACCGCTCCATGCAGCGCCCGCACTCTTCGCAGTCGGCGGCGGTGCGCTCCTGGGCGGCATAGAGGTCACGGCCCATGCGCTTCAGGTTGTCGGGGTACTCCCTGGCCTCGTCGGCCGCCTGGAAGATAGCAGGAATGTTGATCCCGTTCGGGCAAGGCTGACAGTAGCCGCAGCGCAGGCAGGTCTGGCCGTAGCGGTAGGACTTCTTGAGGTCGGCGACGGTGCGCACAACCTCGGCCCGCTCGGCATCCGACAGCGGTCCGCGCTCGGCCGCTGCCACGTTATCAGCCACCTGTTGCGCCGAAACCATCCCGGGAATCACGGTGTCCGCGTCGGGATTCGAGAGAACCCAACGCAGCGCCCCGCACACCACGGGGTCGGGCGACAGCGGCAAGCCACCCGGGCCGGGCGGGCTGACGAGTTGCCCGCCGCTCAGGGGCTTCATGATCACAGTGCCCAGACCGTGCTGCCGCGCCAGCGGCAGGAGCGCCGCAGCCCCCTCTTGATCAATCGGCGACACGGCGGCCATCAGAACCTCGAACGCCCGGCTCTCGACGGCCCGGCGCATGGTCGCCAGATCGCGGTGGATGGAGACGCCAATGTGGCCGACCTTCCCCTGCTCCCTTGCCTTGGCCGCGGCCGCGTAGCCGCCGCCCGGCCCCATCACGTGCTCATAGGTCTCGGCGTCGCTCACCGTGTGAAGGAACAGGACGTCCACGTGGTCGGTCCGCAGGTTCCGCAGGCTGGTCTCCAGGTCGGCGGCGAGGGCCGCGGCCGTGCGCCCGAGGCTTTTCGTGGCGAGCACGAACTCGCCGCGTCGTGTGGCGATGGCCCGGCCGATCATCTCCTCGCTCGGGCCATAGGCGCGGGCCGTGTCGAAGAAGGTCACGCCCAGGTCCAGTGCTCGGCGCAGAGCAGCGGCCACCTCGGCCTCCTGGCACTGCGCGAACTTGATGCAGCCGAAGCCGAGGCGCGAGACACGGAGGCCGGTGGACCCAAGTATCCGATACTCCACGACTTGCCCCTTCCGCGGAAAAGCGCTTGACAAGGTGCCCTCTGCGGGATACGATACGGGCATCAGAGCGGGCGTAGCTCAGCCGGTAGAGCGTCAGCTTCCCAAGCTGAATGTCGCGAGTTCGATCCTCGTCGCCCGCTCCAAGCCAAGAGGCCGAGAATCGCTGAGAAAGTCACGGTTCTCGGCCTTCTTGTTTGGCCCGCTTAGCTCGGAGGGGAGGGCTCTCTGCTCTTCCTCCCGCCACTTGTCGCCGGCGCGCGCCAGTGTCGGGGCGAGACGGGCCATGCGGGGCTCCTGCCCTTGCCCAGCGTCCGTGCGACCTCGCGCGCCACATCTAAGGCCGCCAACTCCGTTCGCTGGTTCGGCGCCATCCCCGCTCACTTCGCCTACCCATAGCAGGCGCTCCCCGGTCTGTCAAGCTCGGTTCGCTTCGTTCATGATGGGGGCGGATCGCGCATCGCTTCCAGCAGGCTGGAGAAACAGAGCGCGGAGGGGGGACTGGACCGCTGCGCTCCAGTGGAGCTGCCAGCCCCAGCGGTCACTCGCCAGGGGCGATCTGGGAGACGGCCGCGGCGAAGTCGCGTTCGGCTTGACGCAGGGATTCGAGCAGGTGCGGGGCCTCTGAGATATCCCCGCCTCGCGCGGCGGCCAATAGGCGGGTGCCGATCTGATGAATCTGCGCGGCGGAGACATTGGCGGAGGCGCCCATGAGTGAGTGCGCGATGGAGGCAATCGCCTCTCGATCGCTCCGCTGGATGGCGACATCAAGCGTTGCGAGCCTGTTGCGGAGGTCATTGGAGAACATGCCGAGCAGCCGCGCCGCCAGGTCCCGCTTGCCCATGCAGCGCCGCAGGAGTTCGGGGTAGTCGAACACAGGGGGCTGCGGAGGGTGAGAGTTGCTTAGGTTTTGGGCAGGGCTTGCCGGGCCCTGCCGCCTACTGGATGGCGAGAGCCACTTAGCCACCACGCTGGCAAGGGCTTCAGGGTCGAGCGGCTTGACGAGGTAGTCGTCCATGCCAGCCTGGAGACAACGCTCGCGGTCGCCGGCCGTGGCGTGCGCGGTGAGCGCCACGATGGGTAAGCGGCGCGCCCGGGGCCCTCGCCCATGCTCCCATCGGCGTATCTCGCGGCAGGCCGTGTAGCCGTCCATCTCGGGCATCTGGCAGTCCATGAGCACAAGGTCTGGTTCCGCCTGGCGGATTCGTTCGAGTGCCTCTCGGCCGGTCGCGGCGCGTTCGCATCGGTGGCCCAGGGAGCTGACCATTTCGGCCACGAGTTCCTGGTTGATCGGGTTGTCTTCGGCAAGGAGGATCGTGGCGGGAGAGACGGCCTCGGCATGGTTTCCTTGTGCGGGCTCGGGTGCGACGTAGGGCGCGCTGGACTGAGGCGCGGCTTCGCCCGCCGTGGCAACCAGGATCGCGTCGTAGAGGTCGGAGGGCCGCACGGGCTTGGGCACGCAGGCCGCGAAGCGGGCCGTGTCGGCCCCGCCTTGCGTCTGGTTGAGGCTGCTCAGTAGCACGAGGGCCGTGCCTTTGAGTTCGGGGTCGCCTTTGATCATGCGCGCGAGTTCGGTGCCGTCGAGCCCGGGCATGTGCCAGTCGAGCAGGGCCACGTCGAAGGGCCGTCCCGCTCGGGCGGCGTACTGGAGCTGGAGCAGCACCAGAACGCCGTCGGCTGCCTCCACCGCTTCGGCGCGCCAGGAGGCGATGTACTCGTGCAGGATTCGCCGTGTGGCGGCGCAGTCATCGGCGATGAGTACACGCAGGCCTGGCAGTTCGCGCGGCCGCACCGCCTTCGCCGCCTGGGCGGGCTCAGGCACCTTCAGGCGGACGGTGAACCAGAAGGTGGAGCCTTTGCCAGGCTCGCTGTGGACGCCTATGGCGCCTCCCATCATTTCGCAGAGCTGGCGCGAGATGGCCAGTCCGAGGCCCGTGCCGCCGCAGCGGCGGCTTGGCGAGGCGTCCACCTGCGTGAAGGAGTCGAACACGGAGGATTGCTTGTCGGCGGGGATGCCACAACCTGTGTCGCGGACTTCGAAGCGAAGGGTGAGGGCTTCGGGGGTCCGCTCCTGGGGCCGACAGTCCACGATCACCTGGCCGCGCTCTGTGAACTTCATCGCATTGCCCACCAGATTCACGAGCACCTGCCGCAGGCGGTTCGGGTCGCCGCGCACGATGTCGGGCACGGAGCGCTCGACCTGGTAGGCCAGCTCCAGGCCCTTCTCCTCCGCTCTGCCCGCGAAGGAGCGGACCGCTCCGTCCACGACGTCGGCGACCGAGAAGGCGAGGTCATCGAGTTCCAGGCGGCCCGCTTCGATCTTCGAGAAGTCGAGCACGTCGCCGATCACGGCAAGCAGGGTTTCCGCTGCCGCCGTGGCGTTCGCCACATAGCGTTCCTGCTTGGCATCGAGGCGCGTGCGCCGCAGCAGTTGCAGCATCCCGACGACACCCGTGAGCGGCGTGCGAATCTCGTGACTCATGTTGGCCAGGAACTGGGACTTCGCCTGGCTGGCCGCCTCAGCGGCCTCCTTGGCGCGCACGAGAGCTTCCTGGGCGGCACGTCGCTCCCGGGCGGCGAGGAGCAGCGAGACAAGGTCAGCGGTCGAGCCGGCGAAGACCTCCTCTTCAGGCGCCCAGGCCCGCCGCCCGCCCGCGTGCTCGAAGCACACAACGCCAATGGCTCGGCCCCCGGAGTGGATGGGCGCATCGAGCACGGACACGATGCCGGCAGGCACCAGGTAGGGATCCTTCAGTTCCCTGGTCCGGGGGTCCTGGCAGGCGTCGGGCGCCACGATGGCTCGTGTGCCCGCCAGCGCGGCGAAATAGGCGGGATAGGCGCGCTCGGTGAGTGCCTGGCCCGACGTGTGGCTCTGGCTCCGAGCGTCGAACAGGTCAACACATTCCATCGAATCGTGATGGCTGTTGTAGAGCCACAGGCCGGCGCGGGCCACGGCGGCCACCCGCGCGGCCGTCTCGGTGACCCGGCGTGCGGCGCTGGCGAGGTCTCCCATGTGGAGGGCCTCGTCGGTGACCAAACGGGCTATTTCGCGGTTCTGGGCTTGAAGGCAGGCCTCCCGCTGCTGGATGGCGCTGACCATCGCATTGAAGCTGTTGGCAAAGCAATCGCTATCGCGCCCGCCGCCGGTTGGGAGTCGCGTCGTCAGGTCCCCGGCGGCCACGCGCCGCACAGCCGTCTCGACGGCAAGCACTGGCCGCAACAGCCTCGATGACCACCACAGCGAAGCCACAAGGCTGAGGGCAACCAGGGCGCCCACCGCGAGCAGCGTCCACGGCAGCGCCCCCTGGCCGGCGAGCATGGCAGCCGTTGTGCCCGCCACAGTCGCCGCTGTGACAAGCCAAAGGGCAACGCCGATCTTCGGGGCGAGCCCTCCCCGGTGCCTCATGGTCGTGTCTCTCCCGGCAACGTGCCCCTCGCCTGCCGGGGAACGCGGCGGGCTTGCACTGCCCCAGCGCGCCCATGCCGATTCCCGCGGGCCACGGCGTGCCCATCAATCCTGCAACACGCGGCCTGAGAGGGCGGCTGTTCCTCACCGTGCGACTGGCACCGGCGCGCGCCACCCCCCCAGCGCGCCCAGGAATCCCTTCGACGGGCGCGAACGCCGGCCACACGCCATGCGCAATCGACCACTGGATGCCCCGCCGCTCGGGAGCAACGCACGACATCCGCCGATGGCCAGCTTGTCAGTGGCCAGCGGCGGGCGCGGAGCTCCGGTCATAAACCCCCAGGTTACCTAATGTGTACCCTGGCATGCCGGGCGGCGCAAGGGCGTACTTGTACCCATTCCGGTGGGCTAGACATACCCGCGCGTCGCCCGACATCAACGCCTGGACCTCTCGTCACATGCGCACGCGCTCTGCGTGCCAATGGCAACGGCCTACCGCGCGGATGTCTCCAGAGGGACACGGTGAGGCCGATGTCGCTTTGCCCTGTACATGGCGGCCTCGGCCTCTGCCAGGAGGGTGTCCAAGGCGACCCGCGCACCCGGGGGGCACACTACCGTGCCCACGCTCACTCTCAGCTCATAGGGGTGGCCGTTCTCCTGGTGCTTGCGCGCGAGGGCCTCCTGGAAACGCGCGGCAAGCGCATCATTGAACCTCTCACTCGCATGGGCTGCCACGACGGCAAACTCGTCGCCGCCGACCCGTGCGATGATATCCGACGCCCGGAAGGCGCGGCGCATGGCGTCTGCCACGGTGCGCAGGGCCTGGTCGCCCGCCGCGTGGCCCTGGGTGTCGTTGATCTGCTTCATGTTATCCACGTCGGCATACAGCAGGCCCGTCTGCCATCCCATCCGCGCGTCGAGCATCAGCTGCTGTTCCGCGAGCGCGAACAGCCCCCGGCGGTTGTAGACGCCTGTCAGTTCGTCGGTGAGCGAGAGCGCGCGCACCTCCTCCAGGAGACGGTGACGCTCGATGGCGTGGAGAATGGTCCGTCCGAGAAGGTCGTGCCGCAGCCCCTCCTCGAAGATGCAATCTTGCGCGCCGGCTCGCAACACGCTGGTCTCCAGGGCCTCGTCGCGGGCATCTCCCACGCCAACGACCGGAACGTCGGGAGCCGCCGAGCAGAGACGGCGGATCAGCGCGGTCCCGCCTGAGGCAGCCAGCGAGAGATCAATGACGATCGCATCGTAGCGTCGAGCTCCCAGCTTCTCGCGGGCCTCGTCCGGACCTCCCACCCACTCGGCGGACATGGCGGGCAGGCCCTTGCCTCCGGGGATTTCGCTCAAGGCTTGCCTGACTTGCGCCGCAGGCCCTACAACGAGCAGCGAGAGGGGGTGGGGTTCGGCTGCCGCGGTCTGGCAGACGACATCTGCCACGGGACCTTGGTCTGAGACGACCTCCTTGCCCACTGCGCGCGACTCGGCCAGGCTGCCGGCGCGGTCCGGGTGGGCGTCAGTCGGCGTGTCCGGCTGCACATGTGGGCCAAGCGTCCCGGTGATCTCCTCAAGAGCGAAGTCATGCTGCGCCGTGCAAGGGGCGTCGCTGAGCGCCCCGGGGTCACGGGGCACCTGCACCGCGAGGAAGGCATCTTCGGCTGCCAGGAACGCTGCGGCAACGCGCGGGTCGAAATGTTTGCCCTGCTCCTGACGGATGATCTCGCGCGCCACCTCGTGCGGGTAGCCCTTCTTGTAGACTCTGCGGTTCGTGAGAGCGTCGTAGACATCGGCCAAGGCGACAATGCGGGCACACAGGGGAATGCGATCGCCTGCCAGGCTGTGAGGGTATCCCTTGCCATCGAAGCGCTCGTGGTGGCACAGCGCAATGTCGCGCGCCATGAGCAGATAGTCGGCCTCGGGGCACTGATGCGACGCCGCCTCGAGCGTGGCCGCCCCGATGAGCGTGTGGCGCTGCATGAGCTGGAACTCCGAAGCGTTCAGGCGCGCGCGCTTGAAGAGGACGGCGTCGGGGATGCCGACCTTGCCGATGTCGTGCAGCGGCGAGGTGTGGACCAGGTTCTCGACGAAGGACGACGTGATTGCTCCGTTGAAATCGCCGGAATGGGCAAGTTTCTCTCCCAGGATGCGGACATATTCGCGGATTCTCTGGAGGTGGAACGACGTCTCGGGGTCGCGCCACTCTGCCAGGCGGGCCAATGCAAAGACGGCCACCTCGCGCGCCTGGAGCGACAGCACGCGCTCCGCCGCGCGAATGCGCACGCGCAGGATGGCAGGATCGAAGGGCTTGGCCATGTAGTCGTCGGCCCCGGCGCGGAAGGCCTCCATCAGGTCGTCGGCCGCGTCCCGCGCTGTGACCATGATGATGTAGATGTACCGGCCATAGGACTCCGCGCGGATGCGGCGGCAGAGCGCCACGCCGTCCATGTCCGGCATCATCCAGTCCGAGATCACCAGATGGATCGGCTGCTTGCGGATGAGGGCCAAAGCATCCGCTCCGCTCAGGGCAGAGTGCACCGTGTGGCCTGTATCGGCCAGGGCCGAAGACAGCAGTTCCAGTGCGATGGGGTCGTCGTCCACGGCGAGCAGGTGCACCAGCTCCCCTCCTAGCGGCTGACCAGGGCATCGTCGAAGGAATGCCCGAGAGCCTGCGACGCCGCGGTGACAAACGAGCGGGCCTCGGCGCGCAGTTGCTCCAACAATTCCCGCCCTTGACCGACATTGCCGGCGAGGGCGATTTCCACCATCCTGCCCGCGATTGTGGAGAGGCTGTCGGCCGTGAGCTGCCCCGCGGCTCCCTTGAGCTTGTGGGCCAACGCGGCCACGCCCGCCGTGTCACCCACCACCAGGCGCTCATCAACGCCCCGAAGTGTCACCGAGACCTGCTCCACGAACAGCCTGACCAGGTTGACGGCAAGGCGCCTCTCGCCGCACCAAGCCAGTAGCCGTGAGCTATCGAAGGTATCCCCACCCACCATCACGCGCTCCGATGCCCCCTAGCCGGAGACGCCGCCCCTCACCTCGCATGCAAGGCGCAGACGGACCGCTTCAGCCCTTCGTCGCGTGCCCTCTGGAGTTCCCGTGCCCAGAGTATCCCTGGGTGCCGCCTCCGACACACCGCCCGGGAGGCGCCCCTCTACGTTCTATGATGCTACCCCGGCTAGCCCAGGGCTTCAAGGAGTACTTCCACGCGATCTTGTGTGCACGAAGCGTGCACCGCCGCCCCGTCGCCATGGAGGGCGCTCGCCGCTCACTGACCGGCTGTCGCGGGCAGTTGGCTCGCTGGCGCACCGGCGGGCACCGGCCCGGCGGGCGCCAGCCCCTCGGCGATGGCCAGCCTGGTGAGTTCGGCGATCCCTCTCAACCCCGTCTTGGCGGCAATCTCGGCCCGGCACTTCGCGACTGTCCTCGTGCTGACGCCCAGCCTCACGGCGATCTGCTCCGAGTTCAGCCCCTCGGCCAGTAAGGCGAGCACCCTGCGCTCGCGCTCGGCGAGGGACCGGCTCTCGGACCCTGGGGGCGGCGCGGGGGCCGCCCGATAGCTCTCGACGAGCACGCTCGAGGCCTCCGGGCTCAGGTACACTCCCCCCGCCGCCACACTGCGGACCGCGTTGAGCAGAGCTACGCGATCGCACGTCTTCAGAAGGTAGCCGGTGGCGCCCGCCGCCAACGCCTGGCTCACGGCCTGCGCTTGAGCCAGGGCCGTCAATACCAGGATTCGGACGCTGGGCCAGCGCGCGGCAATCCGACTGATGGCGTGGGAGCCGCCGCCGCGCGGCTGCATCAGGTCCACAATGACCACATCGGGGTGCATCTGCCCGACCAGGCTCACCGTCGCGGCGGCATCCCCGGCCTCGCCGACGACTTCGATGTCAGGCTGTGCGTCCAGAAGCACGCGCAGGCACGCACGCACCAGTTCGTGATCTTCGGAGAGAATCACGCGGATCGGCCGCACCCGCGAGGTGTCGGGCATGTGCTCCGGGTTGTGTGCCATCTTCCCCCTCCTTCCCGGGCGGCCGTTGCGCTCGGGCGCGGCCTGCGGCACTGGCATCAGCACGTGGTCATCCCCTCCCTGATGGCGAACTTGGTCAGCTCCGCAATGCCGCGCAGCCCGACCTTCTCCATCAGACGCCCCCGGTGCTTCTCCACAGTGCGCGTGCTCAGGCACAGCTTGCGAGCGATCTCCTTCGAGCTGTAGCCGTCGGCGATCAGGGCCAGGACTTCACACTCACGGGCAGTGAGGCACTGCCGCGGCGACGGGGCCGCTCGGCGGCATCCCGCCACATAGTCCTCGCGCACGGCCCCGGCCACGGCAGGACTCAGATACGTCTGGCCCGCGGCCACGGCTCGGATCGCCTCGATGCACTCGGCGGCAGAGTTGGTCTGGAGCAGATAGCCGCAGGCGCCCGCCCTCAGGGCTTCGAGAACCAGCGGCGTGTTCCTGTGGGGTGAAAGCATGAGGACCCTGACCGAGGGCGCTGCTTCGCCGATGGCGCGCGTGGCCTCCACCCCCGAGAGGCCGGGGAGGTCCGTGCTCATCAGGATGATGTCGGGAACGAGCTGTGCAGCGATGCGAACCGCTTCCCCACCGTCCTGAGCCTCGCCCACCACCTCCAGCTCAGGCTCGGCCGAGAGCAGACTGCGGAGTCCCTCGCGGATGATGCGGTGCTCGACAGCGATCAGCAGTCGCACCATGGCCCCTCCGCCTTGCGTGCCCTGACGCCCACCGCGTAGCTGCTCCCACCGCACTACGATGCCGCGCGCGGGCTGCAACCCTTGGTCAATGCCTAGTAGATGCTACCACGACTTCGCGGCCATGTCAACTGAACGACCGGGCGATGTGCCCTGGATCGCGCGCGGGGCGCTACCATCTCGGGAGAGGTACGCGCGCGCTGTGGGCAATCCCCAGGCATGTGCGCAGAGGCAGATGGTCCGGCAGGGCCTCACGCCGTGAGCGAACTCGGTCGCCGGCCGACACCACGTTGCTTCGCGTGACCGCTCGACACTGGCAAGGGGGCCATTCGTTTCTTGGGCCCAAAGGCCAGCCCACCGGGGCCGTCACGCCCCGGCGGGCTGGCAGGCGGTCTCGTGTGTCGAACTCGCTCGGTGCGCTATGCGGAGCGACGGCGGCGTCGCACCAACGCCAGGGCGCCCAGACCCAGGAGCGCCAGTGTGCCGGGCTCGGGGACCAGGATGACCTCCACCCCCGTGAGGTAGATGCCGCTCGGGTAGCTCAGCGGGTTCACCAGCAACTTGGCGTCGCTGATGTCCCACATGTACTTGAACCCTGGATCGTCCAGGTTGCCGATCTGGATGAGGTATTGGAGCGGGTTGCTCAGGGCGTTCCAGGGCTGGCCGGCCACGGTGAGGCTGCCGCTGAAGAGGAAGATGGGGACGATGTCGCCTGGCAGGAGGTTGCCACCCTGGCCGAACAGCTCGAGGGTGAAGGCCCTGTCGAAGCGCAGGTCGCCCACGATGGTCACGAGGTCGTTGCTGAACTTGCTGAAGCTCCACTCGTAGTTGAGGCGATCCCCAAGCGTGAGTGGTCCGGTGATGTTGGCCGTGCCCGTGCCGTTCGGGTTGGGCACCAGCGAGTAGTCAATGACCACCCCACCCGGGGCGTTGATTTGGGCGCCGCCGACGAAGGTGGCGGTGCTGAACCCGACCGGGTTGCTGTTGCCCACGACGATCTGCGTGCCATCGGCCATGTTCAGGTTGCCGAAGCGTGCGGCGCCGTAGCCGCCCTGAACGCCGGCGCGGTAGAGGTTCTGGATCTCCGTGCTGTTGAGCACGCGGCCGTAGACGGCGGCCTCGTCAATCTGGCCGCCGAACCAGTTGCCATTGTTGGCCTGGCCGATCCAGAAATCGGTCGAGTTGGCAGCCGCGAAGGCCCCGCCGGTGGTGCGGCTGGCTCGGAGCACCCCGTCGCACCAGATGCTCTGGGTGTTCGTGGCGGCGTCGAATGTCATCACCCAGTGGTGCCAGTTGGCCGTGTCGCTCACAAGGGCGTTGTTGGCATAGTTCAGGTCATCGGCGTAGAAGGCGATCGTCTCCTGGTTGGCGTCGCGGCGGCCAACGTGCAGGACAGTGCGGGTGGTCGTACCGGTGCCTTGTCCGAAGAAGTAGTCGGCAGCGGCGGCCGTGGGGGAGATCTTGGTCCACGCGCTGAGGGTGAAGGACTGGTTGTCAATGTTGATGCCGCCGTTGGTCGAGCGCGAGACGGCCACGAAGTTGTTCGTGTCGTTGAACGAGAGGGAGCCGCCGATGACGCCATCGGTGACCCAGGTCGGGCTATTCACGAGCGTGCCGAAGCGGTTGTTGCCGCTGGCGTCGGAGGCGACGGAGCCGGAGCCGTCGTTGAACTGCCAGATCGCCATGGGGTTGGCGGGCAGGGGCACAGGGGCGGGCGGGTTGAGGGTGAGGACGCCGCTGGCCACCTTCAGGCCGCCCTTGTAGTTCAACCGTGCGGCCGAGGCGTTGATTGCGCTCGTGCCGGCGGTGATGATGGTGGCGTCCTTGGGCACCGTAAGGGCGCTGCCGGCTGCCAGATTGAGTGTGCTGTTGTCGAGGCCGACCGTGCCCGGCCCCACGACGTTGAAGCCCTGGGCATCAATCGTGCTGCCGAAGGTAAGGGAGCCGGTCCCCGCCGTGATCGTGGCAGGGCTGCCGGAGAGGGTGAACGGGCTGTTCACGAGCGGGCCGCCGACGGTGCCGGCGGAGGTGAATGCGCCCACGCCCGAGCCGGCGAGGACGATCTTGGTGCCGGGGTCGAGCCGGGCATTGCCGAGGCGGGCCGGCCCGCCGAAGCCGAAGTTGTAAAGGTCCGACAGCTCGGCGGGCGTGAGGGCGCGATTCCACAGGCCCACGTCGTCCATCAGGCCGTTGTACCAGTTGCCCGTGGCGTCCCAGATGCCGTCGCCGCCCATCTTGAAGTTGAAGCCCGAGGTGGCGTTGTTCGGAGCGCCGCCAGCCGGCCCCAGCGCGAGCGCACCGTCAATGTAAACGCGCAGCCCCGCAGCGTCGCCCACATAGGCCACGTGGTGCCAGGTAGCCGCAGGGAAGGTGAAGGGGCTCGGGGCGTTGATCTGTGCACTGCCGTTCGCCCAGATCGCGAAGTTGGTCGTGCCGTCAATGCCGGCCTCGACCTTGTCGTTCTGGCCGAAGAGGCCGATGCGACCGCCGCCGGCGTTCGGCTGCACCCAGCCGGCCATGGTGAAGGTGGTCAGGCCGCTCATCAGCGGGAGCCCGGTGGTGACCGAGGCGTTGGTGCCGTTGAAGCTGAGGCCCTGGCCGTACTTGCCGCCGGTCCATGTGGCGTTGCTGATCGTGCCGTTGTAGTTGTTGCCGCTCACGTCAGCGGTCGTGGTCCCGGCGCCTTCGTCGAAGGGCCAGTAGCCGATGAGCCCGCTGAAGAGCGACGGGTTGCTGGCGCCGGGGCTGGGCAGGATGAGCGTGAGCTGGCCGGCCGCGGCGGGCTGGTTGTCCACCGTGCGCAACGTGCCGGTGAAGCCGACGGAGGCGTTGGACAGGTTGACGGTGACATCGCCGTCGGAGATGAACGTGCCGCTGCCCTGGAAGCTCTTGGTGACATTGACATTCGCGGTTGTGGTGAGGGTCCCGGGGCTGTTGACGAGGAGGTCGCCTGTGTTGATCTGGCGATTGCTCGTGAGGCTGCCGCCGCTGACCGTGAGCCTGTTGACGTTCAGCGCGCTGCCGTGCGGCATCGTGGTGGGCCCGTCTTCGATGCTCATCGTGTTCAGGTTCATCTGCCAGCCGTTCAGCGTCGCAGCGCCCGCGGTGCTCTTGCGCAGCGAGGCCGCTGGGGCGAAGAGATTGGCCGTAGACACGCCGTTCTCGATCTCGAAGGCGTAGTTGCCGGGCGTGGTGCTGGTGTTGGCCGAGTTGAAGTTGCCTGCCAAGGCGCCTCCAGCAAGGCGGAGCGTGGTGCCGGCCTGGAGGCTGACCTGCTGGCTGTCGGGCCAGAGCGGGCCGCTCGTGGTGCCGCCGAGCACGTTGATGCGCGGCACTTCAAGCACAGCGCTGGAGCCGATTGTGGTCGTGCCCGCGGTGGTGAGGATGCCGCCGACCTGCTTGTAGGCGAAACCAAGTTGGCCCGCGCTGAGGATTTCGCTGAGCGACAGGGCGCGATTCCACACGGCCACGTCGTCAATCAGGCCGGTGAGGTACTCGCCGCCGCCGCTATAGCGCCCGATGTTGAGCACATGGTTCGCATCCAGGAGAACGGGCGTGCCGGAGTACGAGCCGGAGCCGCTCGAGACAAGGGTCCCAGCCGTGTCGTGCACGTAAACGTTGTAGCCGGTCGGCGTGACCACGTAGGCGATGTGGTACCAGGTGTTGGCCGTGTAGGCGAGGCTGGCGTCGGCAGCCGTGGTGAGCCAGCCGGCGCCGTTCCCAATGTCTCCGTGGATACTGCCGGTGCCCGAGAACTTCATGTCGAAGCCATTGTCGTTCGGGCGGCGGGTATCGAAGATGTTCTGAGCGCCCGCGGTGCTGGTGACCTGCGCCCAGGCCGCGACGGTGTAGGTTCCCGTGACGTTCACCGCGGCAGGCTGGCTCACGGCGACCCAACTGGAGCCGTTGAGCTGGAGGGACTGCCCGAGGGCGAGCGAGGGCGGGACGTTGGAGCTGAAGGCGATCGCGCCGTTGCCCGTGCCGTCGAGGCCGGCAGTGGGTGAGTCGTTGAGCAGGTTGCCATCGAAGCCCCAGTGGGCGACAAGGCCGCTGAGGGTCGAGGCCGGCGGCGCGATGGTGTAGCCGGCCTTCAGTGTGCCATTGATAGTGAGGCTGCCTGTGGGCAAGACGTCGGCGTTGTTGGTGATCTCGAGTCGGGCGCCCGGCTCGATGAGGACGTGGCCGCCGTTGTCCACAATGAGGCTCTGGGCAGCCTGAGTGCCCATGGCGGGAGTCACTGTGGCGATCTGGTTAGCGGTGGGCGCCTGCACGATGGCCGGGATGGCCGACGTGGGCACGGGGCCTGCGCCCGAATTCCAGTTCGACGCCACGTTCCAGGCCGTGGTGCCGCCGCTGCCGGAGTTGCTCGTCCAGGTCGAGACATCCGCCAGGTCGAGGGTGAGGAATACCCTGGTAGCGTCGGAACCCACGGTCGCCGACTGGATGAGCTGGGCGTAGGCGTTTTCCTTGAGGATATTGATGGCGCCCAGAGCAGGAGCCACGCCCGCCGTGTGGGTGAAGAGGTTGTACTGCCCGTCGGGGATCACGCCGCCGAGCGAGATGCCGAGGTTCCAGGCCGAGTTGACGTTCACGGAGCCTGTGACGGCCACGAGGTCCTGGTTGGTGCCGTCGTGGTCCCAGTGGTAGCTGGAACCGGGCGCCATCGCGAAGGAGCCGGTGACGTTGAGGGTGCCCGCGGCGCTGCCGCCGACTCGCATGTCGCCGTTCAGGGTGGCAGCCCCCTGAATGCTGGCGGTGGGGCCTGTGGTGATGGACTTGAAGGCCGCCGCGCCGGCTCCGCCGAGGACGAGGCCGGTGCCGTTGGCCATCGTGAGGTCGCCGAGAACGGGGAGGCCGAGATAGCCGTTATAGCTCGTCGGGAGGCCGTACTTGCTGGCCAGGTAGCCGCCGACGGTGTTGAGTTCGGCCGCGGTGAGCACGCGGTTGAAGATCAGGACTTCGGCCACCTCGCCCCGGGAGGTCTCGTTGGTGCCATTGTAGGCGCCCAGTTCGAGTTGGCCGATGTAGTAGTTGGCGTCGCCCGAGCCGTTGCTGCCGCCGACGAGGAGGTTCCCATTGCGCCAGAAGCTGGCTTGCGGGTTACTGGTGCCGGGGCCCATGGTGCCAGCGTAGAGGCGCCAGTTGGTGGTGGCGGCCTGGGCGGGCGTGGGCGGCTCGCCGTAGATCCAGCCTTCGGCGTGCCACCGGTCCTCGTAGCCGCCGTGCCAGCCGAAGAGCCAGTTGCGGCCGGTGGAGGAGACGAGGCGCTCGTTGTCGCCGCCGATGTAGCGGCCGAGGGCGAAGACGGTGTAGTTGGTGAGCGGGTCGAAGTTGTAGGCCGTGCGGATCCAGTCGTCGCCGTCGAAGGTCACGGCGCTCTTGCCGTTGAGCACGCCGGCAGTGAGGTTGGGGTCGCTATTGTAGTTGCCCGCGCCGCCCAGGTTGCGGGCGTTGCCGCTCTTGTCGAGCCAGTCGGTGATCACGGCGCCGTTGGCGGGCTGGGCGCCGCCGTTGTTGATGTCGTTGGCATCATACCAGCCCGCCAGGCCGGTGGGCATCGTCACAGCGGCTGGCACGTTGAAGGTGAGGGTGCCTGCGGCCACATTGAGGCCGCCCTGGAGATTGACGCCCTGGGCCGTGGCCGCGTTGATGGTCTGGGTGCCTGCGGCGTTGAGCGCGTTGATGTTGGCGCTCGGGGTCGAGGTCATCATTCCGCCGGCCGCGATGGTGAGGTTGCGGGTGAGGGCCACGGTGCCTGTGTTGGACACCATGAAGTTCGTGGCGTTGATGGTGGCGTCAAGGGTGAGGGTCTGGCCGTCGGCGCTGGCGGTGGCCGTGGGCGGCGTGGGCGGGGTGGTCAGCGTGAGCGGGCCGGTGACGAGCGGGCTGGCCGTGGTGCCGATGGAGTTGAAGGCCGCCGTGCCGGAGCCCGTGATGGTGGCCGAGGTGCTCGGGGCGAGGCGCAGGTCGCCCAGGAGGGCCGGGTTGGCGAAAGCCGTGGGGGTGTAGCCGGGGGCGATGGTAGCCCCGTTGCGGGCGTAGAGGTAGGAGGCCACGGCGTTGCGCTCGGCAGCGGTGAGGACGCGGTTGAAGATGAAGATGTCGGAGACTTCGCCGTTCGAGGGCTCGCTGTAGCCGGTGCCGTAGGCGCCGAGCTGGAGCTGGCCGATGAAGTAGTTGGTGTTGCCGGAGCCTGTGTTGTTGGTCGCCGTCTGGGTGCCGTTGTACCAGAAGTTGGCCTGGGGGTCGGCGGCGCTGTTGATGTCGCCGGCCGAAATGTCCCAGAGCGTGTTGGCGTTTCCGCCCTGAGGGGTGATCCAGCCTTCGGCGTGCCAGCGGCCGTCGCCGCCGCCGTGGTGGCCGAAGAGCCAGTTGCGGGTGCGCGAGGTGATGAGCCGCTGGTTGAGGCCGCCGGTGAGCCGGTCGGCGGCGATCACGGAGTACTCACCGAGCGAATCGAAGTTGAAGGTCGTCCACATCGCGTCGGTGCCGTCGGTGCCGTAGAAGCGGATGGCGGGGTTGCCGTTGGCATTGGTCGCCACATAGGTGGGGGTGCCCAAGACGTTGGCCATGTCGCGGCCGAAGTCGGACAGGTCGTAGAGGCGGCTCACGGTGTTGTTGGCGCCGGTGACGGCGGCCGCGGCGGCGCTGTAGTAGGCGGCGAGGCCCGAGGGCAGGCCGGTGCCGGTCGGCGCGTTGATGTTGAGGTTGCCGCTGGTGACGCGCAGGTCGCTGTTGAGGTTGACGAGCTTGGCGCCGGACACGTCGAGGGTGATGTTGCCCTGGGTGGCGAGGGTGCCGGCGTTGCCGCCGAGGAGCGAGTTGGTGATCGTGGTGTTGCCGGTGAGGGTGGTGGTGCCGGCGGCGATGACCATGTCGGCCACGGTGGCGCCGGGGGCCGCCACGGTGCCCGCCGAGGCCAGCGACTTGGCCACGATGGGGGCGGGCGTGGTGAGGGAGCCGCTGGGGCCGACGTTGAGGACAGCGCCTGCCGTGGTGAGGGTGGTGCCCGGGTCAATCGTCAGGGCGCTGTTAATGACCATGGACCGCGTGACGGTGACGTTGCGGTCGGCGGGGGCGACGCCGGTGCGGGCCAGCGTGCCCAGGACGTTGAGGTTGGCCGCGTTGACCGGGTGGTCCACGAAGAGCGTGGAGCCGGGGTTGATGTTCACGGTGGCGCCGGTGGTGTTGAGGACCGCGCCCAGGGTCATGGCCAGGTCGCTGCTATTGAGCGTGAGGTTCTCGGTGACCGTGACCGAGCGATTGGCCGCAAGCGGCGCCGCGCGGTTGAGGGCGCCGGTGGGGTCAATGATGAGGGTGCCGAGGTTGAGGGGGCCGAGGGTGCGGGTCTCGCCCTGGGCGATCTGGAGGCCGCCGCCGAGGACGGGCATAGACCAGTAGCCGTTCTGGGCAGCGGCGGTCGGGTTGATGATCGCGAGTGCGCCCATCGTGGGGGACTTGACCTGGAACTCGGCCTGGGAACCGCCGCCGCCCTCGCGATGGGTGAAGGCGACCATGTAGGTGCCGGCGGAGAGGGTGACGGACTTGACGTTGCCATCACCCCAGGCAAGCTGCTCGCCGCGGTCGGTGGCGACGCCGGGGACGAGGGAGTCGAACTGGCCGTTGCGGTTGAGGTCAATCCACATGCCGGTGGCATCGTCCTGACGGGTGCGCTGGAACTGCCAGACGCCGGCATCGGCGGGGCTGACGGTCAGGGTGCCGATCCAGAGGTTGCTGTAGTTGTCCACCTGGCCGATGGCGCCGGAGATCAGGAAGTCGTAGTCGTCCTGATAGCTGAGGCCGATGCCACGGGGGCCGGAGGTCATGACCTCTTTGCCATAGAAGTATTGGAACGAGGCGGGCTTGCCTGTGCTCCACATGCCGCCCTGGACGAGGCCCATGGCGCTGGCCTGGAAGTAGGAGGCGCTGAGGTCGCAGGCGAAGCCGTCGTTGTTGATGTGGTAGCCGTAGTGGGCGAGGGCGTTGGCTTGGGTGTAGCCGGGGCTGTTGACGCCGTTGGGGAGGAGGATGTAGTCGGCCTGGCCGGGCGTGACCTTCATCTGCACGATGGCGCCCTCGGTGGGCTTGAGGTTGGGCAGGATGAGCGCGCCGCCGGCCACGCCCACGCCGCCGGTGCCGGCGATGAGGCTGCCGCCGGCCGTGGCGCCGATCTGGTTCGGGTAGGTGACGTCAAGGCCATTGGGGCTGGCAAGGACGAGGTTGCCTGGCTTGATCTGGGACGCGCCGTCGTAGACGGGCGCGCCGATGCTCAGCTTGGCGCCGGTGACGGTGTTCGGGTTGGCGACGATGAGGCGGCCGCCGCCGCCCCGGGTTTCGATGGTGGTGCGCTCGAGGCCGGTGCTGGGCTGGTCGAGGACCACGTCGCCCATGCCTTGGGTGACGAAGGTGTTGGGCGCGCCGTAGCCGTTGAGCGAGCCCGGGTAGACCGTGGTCGCGGCCAGGGCGTTGATGCCGCTGTACGTGCCGGGGACGTAGTTAAACGTGCCGGCGGCATAGCGGTTCACAGGGCCGCCGTCCACCGTCGAGGGATACGCGCCGGGCGTGGTCGAGTACCGACCTGAACCCGTGAAGAGCAACGAGCCGTTGAAGCTGTTGTACGTCCAGCCGATGGGCTGAACCCCCGTGTTGCCGTTGGGGTCGGTCGTGCCGAAGCCCTCGGCCACGATGGTGCCACGGAAGCCCGTGGGCAGGACGAGCGGGGTGGCCAGGTTCTTGAAGCGGCTGCCGCCGACCAGGGTGCCCGGGTCGGCCGCCGTGAAGCTCAGCGTGGCCAGCGGCACCGCGGTGTTCATGCGGTCATAGAGGCGGACGGTGAGGTTGCCCACCAGGCCATCCGAGCCGCTGTCGAACACGCCCAGGCTGTTGATGACCGTGGGCTGCATGAGGTCGAAGTCCATGCCGAGCGGCCCGGAGTGGTTGGTCTGGAGACCCACGGTGCCTGTGGGGACGATGTAGGACGTGACGGGCTGCGGGCTGGTGAGGTCGGTGCCTGCGGCGAAGCGCACCTTGCCGCCGCCGCTGACGGTGAGGATGTTGGGGAGGACGGCGGGGGCGGTGTTGGGTGCGGTGGCGCCGCCCTCATAGCTGAGCTTGCCGAGGGTCGCCGTGCCATCCGTCACCGCACTCAGGGTGCTGCCGAGCGCGACGTTGACGTTGGTGTTGGCGGCGTTGATGTTGCCGAGCGTGGGCATGGACCACAGCCCGGCCTGCGCGGCATCGGTGGGCTTGATGAGGGCCTGAGTCGCCATCGTGGGCGACTTGACGTAGGCATGGATGAGCGATCCGCCAGTGAATTCGCCGTGGACGACGGCGAAGCGGTACTGGCCGACGGGGAGGTTGATGGTCTTCGTGGCGTTATCTTGCCAGGCGATCAACTCGCCGTTGTTGGTCTCGAGGCCGCCGCTGATGGACTCGAAGGTGCCGTTCTGGTTGAGGTCAATCCAGATACCCGAGCGGTCATCCTGGCCGCCGATGCGGAACTCGTAGTTGCCGGGGGTGGTGACGTTGAGGGTGCCGTACCAGATGTTCGAGTAGTTATCGCCCTGATTGACGGCGCCCGAGTTGATGAACTCGGTGTCGTTCTGGGGGTAGAGGCCACGGCCGGCGAAGGCGGCGGCGTCGGTGAAACGCACGCGGTCGTAGGGCACGCGGGCGAGGGTGCCGTTCAGGCTCACGATGCCGTTCGTGCCGTCGAGGTTCAGCACACGCTCGGGCGTGCCGTGGTAGCCGATCTGGCCGAGAGCGTTGGAGACCGAGCCGCCGTCGAATCGCGCCTGAAGGGCGAAGGTGCCGCCGGCGAGGGTGACGAGCGGGTTGCCGGTCGCGCCGAGGGCCGGAGTGGCGGCCAGTGTGGGCGCCGTGCGCAGGAGCGAGTTCGTCTCGACACGGAAGTTGGTGCTGCCGGCGACGACCGAGCTGGGCGCGTTGTTGCTGAGCTCGAGGGCCGCGGCGTTATATATCCTCATGATCGAGTTGGCGATGCCCTGGTCGTTGTAGCTGGCGGCGATGGCGCGAGACTGCGAGGGGTAGCCGTCAGGGACCAGGTTGGCCACGCTGCCCAGGTTGCTCTGGCCGCCTGCGGTGCGGACGGCGCCGAGGTTGGCGCCCGCCGTGGCGATGAGGAGGCTGCTGCCGGGCGTGAAGTCGGTGGTGGCGAAGTTCATCTTCGCCCCGCTGAGGGTGAGGGTGGAGTTGGTGCCCAGGTCGAGGTCGCGGAACGTGGCATCGTAGTCGGTGAGCGCGCGCAGCACGTTGGTGGTCGTGCCCGCGGTGGTCGCGACGTCGGTGGTGCTCATGTTCACCGCGGCGAGGGCGTTGGCCGACCAATAGCCGGCCTGGTTGGGGTTGCCTGGGCTGATGGGCACTTGGCCGGCCATGCCGGGGGCGCGGAAGAGCGCGCGGTTGAGGTTCGAGCCGCCGGTGTACTCGCCGTGGCCGATGGCGACCCTGTACTGCCCGACCGCGAGGTTGACGGTCTTCGTGCCGGTGTCTTCCCACGCGAGCAGTTCGCCGTTGTTGGTGGCGAGGTTGCCGCTGGTGGACTGGAAGATGCCGTCCTGATTCAGGTCCACCCAGATCATGCCGCGGTCGTCGTCGCCGTCGTACTTGAACTCATAGTTGCCTGCCGTGGTGACGTTGAGGGTGCCGACCCAGAGGTTCATGTAGTGGTCTGCGCGCGTGACGGTGCCTGTGCCCAGGAAGTCGTGGTCGCTGAAGAGCGAGACGACGTTGCGGGTGAGCAGGGTGCGGTTGGAGGGGGGGAGGGCCATGAGGCCGGCGTTGTTGTGGAGGTTCATCGCGCTGTCGGGGCCGAGGTCGAAGCCCCAGTGGCTCAGGGCGTTCGACACCACGGTGGGCGAGCCCTGGGCCTCGAAGGTGCCGCCGTTGAGGACGAGGGTCTGCGCATTGCCCAGGGGCGGGCTGGAGGCCACGCCGACGAGCTTGCCGGCGTTCACCTGGAAGGAGGACGCTGCCACGGTGTTGACGTTGTTGAGGGTGAGCGTGCCGCCGCCGGCCTTGACGAGGTTGGTCGCCGTGCCGCCGTCGGTGTAGCTCTGCATGGTGAGGTTCGAGTTGTCCACGGCCAGGGTCACGGTGCGCCCGGCCGCGCCGCCGGCGACGGAGAGGCCGCCCTGGAACACGGTGTTGCCGCCCGCCGTCGAGAGCGTGGTGCCGGCGTTCATGGTCAGCGAGCCGAGCGTCGCCGTGTAGTCCGTGACCGTGCGGAGCCCGGAGTTGGCCGTGACCAGGAAGTTGGTGCTGGCGGCGTTGATGGCGCCCACGTCCTCGACCGACCACAGGCCGGCCTGGCCGGCGCTGGGCGGGTTGATGATGGCTTCGGCGGCCATCGAGGGCGACTTGACGTAGACGGTCATCGTCGAGCCGCCGCCGCCCTCGGCGTGCATGGCGGCGAACTTGTACTTGCCGGGCTGGAGGTTGACCGCCTTCGTGCCGCCGTCCTCCCAGGCCAGAAGCTCGCCGTTGTTCGTCACCAGCGTGTTGGTGTTCGAGCGGAACACGCCGTCCTGGTTGAGGTCAAGCCAGATGGCGCTCCAGTCGTCGTCGCGGCTGACGCGAAAGGTGTAGGCGCCGGCCACCGGCACGTTGAGGTAGCCGGTGAACATGTTCATGTAGTTATCGGTGTACGCCACCGCGCCGGTGCCGGTGAAGTCGGCGTCGCTGCCGAAGTCGAGGCCGGCAGCCCGCGTGAGGAGCGGTGTGGCATAGGGCTTGACCGGCAGGAGGCCGTCGTTGCCCGTGATGTTGAACATGCTGGCGTCAGGGCCGGAGATGTGGTAGCCGCGGTGCTGGAGGGAGTTCGCGTTCAGAACCGTCTGCACGCCCTTGAGTTCGAGCGTGCCGCCGGAGAGCGTGACATTGGTGATGCCGTTGAGGGGGGTGGCGCCGTTGCTGCGGAGCGTGCCGCCCTGGACGTTGAACTGCGACGGGGCTGCGGTCAGGCTCTGGATGTCGAGCAGGCCGCTCCCAGACTTGGTGAGGGAGCTGGCCATCGTGAGGCTGGTGACATTGAGGGCTGTCGTGTTCTGGATCGTCGCGCTGCCGTTGATGGACAGGTTGGCGATGCTGCCGCCGAAGGGCGCGACGAGCGAGCTGCCGTTGTCCATCGCGAAGGTGCCGGCCGTGGAGGTGATGGGGCCGTTGCCCAGGGTGAGCGTGTTGCCCGCGCCCACGGTCACCTGGCCGCCGCCCTGCGTGAGCGAGTGGGCGATATAGTTGGCCTCCACCGTGGCGTTGCCGCTGTTGACCACGGCCTGCGTCGTCGGGTTGTTGGGCCAGGACACGGGGCCGGGCGTCCAGTGCGCCGTGCCCCAGTTGTTCGCCGTGCCATCCCAGGTGAGGGTGGAGGCGACGGGCTGCGGGTTCATCGCCGCCGCGCGGATCTGGTCGCGCGAGAGCACCTGGTCGTAGACGCGGATTTCGTCGAGATTGCCCTGGAAGTATTCGGCCGGACCTCCGTTCGAGCCGAGCGCGATGTTGCCGGTGGAGGCCACCATGTTGCTCGAAGTGGTGGAGTACACCTCGTTGCCGTTGACGAAGAAGCTCACGGCCCGGGTGCCCGTGGTGCTGCCCACCGTGACCGCGTAATGGAACCACTGGCCGGTCGCGGGCGCGTAGTTCGCCAGCGGCACGGTCATGTCCACCACGCCGAAGGTGGTGAACCGCAGTTGGTTGCCGCTGGTGGCGAACTTGTAGCCGCTGGCCGGCCCGACGCCGAAGGCCACCCGCTCGCCCGAGAGCAGGGCCGAGTTCATCCAGCCCATCACCGTCAGGTCGCCGATCCGGTTGAGGTCGCTGCCAGTCGCCGCGCCCAGAGCGAACGACTCGCTGCCGGAGAACGCAATGGAGCTGCCCAGTGTGGCCGCCTGTGCGGGGCTGAGGGTGATCGCGCCGTACGTGCCTGCGGGGACCGATGGCTGGCCGTAGCTGCCGGCCGAGATCGAGTTCGTCGAGTTCGTAAACGTCGGGCCCGCCGAGTCGGCGATAGTGCCAGAGCCCTCATTGAGGGTCCAATACCCGATCAGGCCTGCCGTGGCGGGCGCCCAGGCGAGGCACAGACCAAGGACGAGGGCGGTCAGCAGCGTGCCGGTTCGGATTGGGTTCGCAGGCTTCATCGGATGCTCCTACTGGATGCCCTGCTTACTATGACAAATCAACGAGCGCAAAAGAAGCAAACTACATGCCGGCAATAGGGGAATCGCCTGCTTTTTATGCCTTTTCTCTTTTCGACCATTAAGGCTTATCAGCACTTGACTTATGGACTCGCTGCGAATTCGACCGCGCGCCCCTCCGAGGGTGGCCCGGCCAGCGGGTACTGCACCGATGTTGACACCGGGCAACACTTCGCGGCAAACAGCGCCGTAAGCGGATTTCCAACTATTTGCACCGTATACACTTATCATCACACTCGCTCCCGTTGCCGATAGGCAACAGTTGCCGCCATTTCAGCCAGCCCATCATCTCATAAGTCTATGTTCCACTTTTGCTTGCGGACTTACGCTTTCATGTTGCTGGCCATCAACGCCTCTTGCCCCCATTTTCTGAAGCTCGTCAGCACCTGGCGATCCCAGCATGGCGACCATTGGGGAGCGTGCCACGGCTGCTGGCGCGGCAGCGAAAGCGAGCACCGCAACCATCTATGCCGCAATGCCTTACGCTCATGCGGCACTCCCCATCGCATGCTCGCTCATCCCGCAGATGAGCGAGCATGGCCGGAGCCCCGAGAATCGCCAGTCCTCGCCCTTCTGTCCATGCTGTATCACTCTCCCCCTCACAGGGTTGATACAGCATGGGCAGGCGGCACCCGCTCTACCAGCCCGGCACTGCCCTCCCGCGTCCAACCCCAACCTCCCGACCCCAACCTCCCGCGGGTTGCGAACCCGCGGGAGGTTCCTGACTCTTGCCCGAAGACGAAGAGGCCGCGGAGCGGCCAAGAGGCCCGTCCCCACGCAGAGCGTAGGGACGAGGAAAGACGGGCTGAGCGCGGAGACGAGGGAGAGTGGCCGCAAACGTCCCGCTTGTGGAGGTTCTCTTTCTCGCCCCCACGGTCCGTCACCTACTCCTTCTCGCCCCTACGCTCCGCGTGGGGGCGGAGGTCCGGACGCTCCCGCGTCCAAGCCCAACCTCCCGCGGGTTCGCAACCCGCGGGAGGTTCCTGAATCCCCGTCCGATTCTCCCTGAGGACACTGGGGCCGCGGAGCGGCCAAGAGGCCCGTCCCCACGCGGAGCGTAGGGACGAGGAAAG